>Ga0065711_1041535_pt1 | contig 16070 bp, 9 predicted proteins | sample Hoacrofraction12_FD_59098 | JGI IMG/M metagenome (GOLD analysis project Ga0065711, IMG submission 59098) | Hoatzin crop microbial communities from Cojedes, Venezuela - Epithelial fraction 12 v2 (version 2) | ecosystem: Host-associated > Birds > Digestive system > Esophagus > Crop | place...
GTTCAGGCTTCTTCGGCTTTTTTTTTTTTTTTTCCTTTTGTTCTGCTTTTAAGTCTTGTCTGTATGGAATTTAAGAAGTTCTGCTTGTATATTTTTCCAGAATTTCCAGATGTTTGGCAGCCTGACTGGGGCCGTTTTTGTATAATACATTCCACTGGACTGCCCTGTATTTGGAAAATCTGGATGCTTCTGAAATAAGTGCAGATCCCTTTGAAGAGAGTCTCTAGTGCATCAGGGAATTGTGTGATGAACTCGCAGGGCATGCTGAAATCAGCTTCGCTGGGTGCATCAAGGTGCATACTGAAGCATAGGATTTACCGCTTAGTAGGCTTCAGAAATTCTGGAATACAACAAGCAGATATCCAGATATCTCAGAGATACTCCAGTGATACCTGTGTATGTACCCTCTAAATTCATGGGACAGGACCTCAGCCCTGCAGTCTCTCTCCTGCATCCTTCCAACAATTCATCCACTTCTCAATCTTTTTTTCTGCTTTCTTTTTCTCTTGTGTCGTCTTCTATGACACCACCACCACCTGTGCTACTCAAGTTAGTATCTTGATTCCTTTCCTCAGCTGTACCACTTTTTTGCTCATCACTCCTGTGCTGCCTTTCTCTAGGATGAGGATCTGTCCTTACAGCTCCCAGTTTCTCTTACGTTCTTAATGTGTACCCTTACTTATGTATGAACATCTTCTTCATCAACCTTGTGAAGAGCCAGGATAATTGCAAACAACCTGAGAAGATCTATTAAATGCTACTTTTCGTGGCCTGCACAGAGCCATACAGAGATGCTACTCTGTGCCCTGCACAGGGACTCTAACCTTACAATGCCTGTGGGAAGCAGAGTCAGATACAGAAAGTGTATGCTTAATAAAACTGTGTGAATTAGTCTTTTTACTAGAGTAAAACTGAGTAGACACTCGTGGAACTTCATGCTGTTTTAACATCTACTCCTATTATAAAATCAGGAGAGTGTTCAAATGGTGCGTATCTTTAATGACTTGAATTAAAATATTTTGCAAATGAGAAGTTGTTAAAACCAGCTCATTTGATTGTGGTGTTTTCCACTTTTGCAGTCTTTACAGGGAAAAACTGCGGGAGTATCAATTTAAGAGACTGAAATACTTCTATGCAGTTGTAGAATGTGATTCTCCTGAAACAGCCAATAAAATTTATGAGGAATGTGATGGACTGGAATTTGAAAGTAGCTGTTCTTTCATAGACCTGAGGTAACTTCAGTGGTGGCTTTATTGTATGTTGGGCTGGGGCGGGGAGGAAGAATTAAAGCTTATTTAGAATAATTTGGAGTAAACTATGTTGTCTTTGTTCTGTAACCAAAATGAGACATGTAAACAAATTAGGCATCCAGTGAGTTGTTTGGTTTTTCTTTGATGCTTTTCTTTCTTATTTTTGAGCATTTTTACTGGACTATGAAAAGTTTGAGAGGATCTCTGCATAGAGAGATTATTCTCAGAGTAGTCAGGTAAAATGTTCTGGTTGCATCTTTAACCTTTTGGCACAATTAAGTGTTAGGATTTAGAAAACAGAACAACATAGTCTTCCCATTCCCATTTGCCCCCAGGGGTGCAGAAATCTTTTTCAGGGTCGCTTACTACAGGGCAAGAACGTTGCTGCTGTTGTCATGAAGCTGCAGTAGATTACTATGCTAGCGTCTATGAATGAGCTGGAAGCTCTAGTATTTCAGAAGTCATGTTAGGGAAAGAAAGATTTTTAAATTGTAGTTGTGCTTTATTGTTAGTATTTCCTTTTGTTACAAAAAAAAAAATAGCCTGAGCAGAAGAGAAGCTACTAAATCATAGCAAGTTTTGACAAAAGCTGGCTTTGTCTGCTGGGGCCTGTGTTATGGGCACTCTTGGAAGTCAGTGAAAAGGTTTTTTCTTTGAATCATTTTCTGGAGGAGCTGAATTTGTTTGCTTTGAACCATTCTGGAGAAGATGACCTCTGCCAAATGAACATGTAACTTTTCATGCTTTTAAAGTTAGAAGGGTAACGTTTTACAACAGACACAGCTGTTTGAATTTCTCCAATGCTTTTCCTAATCTTCTACTTGTTATATTTTACTGTTGAATAGTATTCATCATATTACATTTGCATTTTAAAAAAAGAAAAAAAAACACGAGTTATTTTTCATGTAATGCATAAAGGGTTTTTTAATCTATCTTACTCATGTTACACATGACTTCAGTCTTTTAAACATTTTTTCCATAGTAATTGTAATGTTAAAGATGTACTAGGCTTTCCTAAAATGTTTTGAATTTTTTATTTATTTGTTTCCAAATTCTATTTTATTCACACTTTCTTCTGAATTTTTAATATTAAGCTTTCTGAAAAAGATGATTCTTAAAACAAACAAACAAACACCCAAAAAACCACCACTGACTCTGCCAATACCAGACTGAAATTTGTTTAGTTTGCTTCCCCAACATGGTGGTGTTCTGCATCAAAAACCTGGGGAATAGCTGTGCAGAAGCTGGATGGTTAATGTTACATGTGTGGAGTACTTGTCCATTTCTTTTGTTTCCTTTTCAGACTTGTCAGCTTTTTCTTTTAGCAAATTCTTTTGTGCTGATGTACCACGCTCTTGAAAAGCTTAGAGTGTTTACACTTTGATTTCCCAGAGTATTTGAATAATAACATGTTTTATTTGCCTATAAGATTTATTCCAGATAATGTTACATTTGATGATAAGCCCAAAGATGTAGCCTCAGAAGTGAACATAGCTGTGTATAAGCCGAAGTACTTCACATCTGCTGCTATGGGAACTTCAAAGGTATCTTTACAATGTTTTTGTAGTGTTTTTCTAATTTGTTTAGTTTTCTTGTCAGCTTATAAATAATGTAAGTAGTAGGGTAAAGATTCCTGATTACCTTCACCATTTCGAAGTAAAGACATCAAACATATTTAAAGATGTAAGCATGTTACAGAGCCACAAGTTGCAACCCCATAAATAAGCTCAAGTTTTGGATTTTAAAAGAGATTTGTCTTCTTTGTTACAAATTAAATACTATGTTTTGACCTCATTATACCTCTATTACAAGTTGCCCATGGAATTACTTTGTTATTCACAAGTAAATCTTCTAATTTGCCTAAAATGGGTATTTGTGTGTAGCTCAACAAGAGCCTTTTCAGTGGTAGGGTCAGGCTTAAACAGTTGCTTCCCCTCCTTGTAGCTATTCATTCCTACTGTCTTATGTGACAGCCACAGCTTTTCATCTGGCCATGAAATAAGCCGGCTTAGAGAAGTTATTAGTTGAGAAATAAGTAATTTCTGATGGGTCATTTTTCAGTCAGATCTCTTTCATTTTCTGGTTGAGGGTGCAGTTGTGCAAACACTTTTCATTGTCCCCATTGCGATCCATGGGTCATTCCAGGAATGAGTTGCTGCTGGAAGAGGAAAGGAGAGGAGCTGGTGGCTGCTTTAACACCAGTATCTGCTGCCATGAAGGAAGTTGGCTTACAGAAATTTCGTGTTACAGAGCCCTTCTGTGCATGATGAGACTTCATTCTTTCAAGTAGTTGAAACTCCTTGAAACTCATTATAGAACAAATTCCAAAAACTTGTAATTAAATTTATTTTAGTAAATAGATATTATAGCTAACTGTTGAAATGGTGATTATAGCTAACGGTTGTAGAGAACATTAGTAACAGGGTTTACATTGCTTCCTAAATGGCAGGTATCAAATATTTTTCCCTAAAAAGACAGAGTTACAAAGCTTAATTTTAGTGTTTCAGCTTCTACAAGAAGTGGCATTCTTATTTTTCAGGTAGATATCACATGGGATGAGACAGATCATGAACGAGTAACGTCACTTAGCAGAACTTTTAAAAAAGACGAACTTCTTGACATGGATTTTCAAGCTTATTTGGCTTCATCTAGTGAAGAAGAGGAAGAACAGCAGCAAGGTATTTATATTAATAAATGTTATCCACAGAGTCATTAGCTGCAGTGTGTTGAATGGAAGTTATTGAAATATGTAAATTCCAAATCTTTAGAAAATGCTTTGAATGTCATCTTTTACAGGAACAATATTATTCTTGTTGTATAAGAGCTGTGGTCAGATTCTACTATGAAAATAACTTGCCTTTCCTCCAGAGCTAAACATCTCCGGAAGTGGCATATACTTTACTTTTTGTGTGTGTGACCTAAAGGTGGAGGGAAATTGGTGGTGAGCAGATTGGTATTTTTTGTTCGTTCTTTCCATTTAGGAAATAAATGGATTGATGACAGAATATTGATAGATGCTAGGCATGTTAACATGGAAGCCGAGTTCTTTAAATTTACTGGAACTTGACATTCCTTTTTGCTTTTTTTTTTTTTTTGTTTGACTTAAATACACATTTCCAGTGTTCTTTATACATGTTAAGAAAACATGTACAAGTTTTTAAAATGGTATTTGTAAAGCCACAGTTGAGATTCATTATGCAAACCTGAGTCTGATTCTCCAAATGAATATCACTAGTATGACCCCAGAATTACTAGATTCTTTTTGAAGACAAAGTGTCTTAGCTGAATTTGGAGTTACAGCTGACTGAGAAGATTTGTTAGTGAGAGCTGGACTTAAGCATAATCACCCTAGCTTTAAAACAGCTTTTTGGTTTTCATTTCTGTACTGCAAAATCTCTTCACCTGGTGTAATTAATGTTTGATTAAGCAAAGTATAATCATTATAATTTGAGTGATTTCAATTAGCAAGATCACAGGTGATATAAATAATGGCTTTTTTTTTACTGATATGATAAATCTGTTAAAGAAATGTTGCTTTTCAACATATATTTGAATGATTTATGTACAGAGTGTGGTAGCTATTCTGTTCATTTAATGTTGAATGAAGATCTGCCTTTCTGTGAAGTCTAAGTAACACTGATCAAAAATTACCAAATTGTAGATGATTAGGAGTTGTCCTAATGACTGAGCCCCTCAATAGCTGTTTTCTGAATATAAGTTTGCACCTCTGAGTGTAAGATAATTTTTTCTCCCTTTTTTTTCCTCCTGCCACTCTCTTTATTTTATTTTTTCAGGGTACCTTAACATTTCTCTGTCAAGTTTGGCAATACCTACTTTAATCTCTTCATTTCTGAGATAAAATTATGTTCAATAGAACTGGAGGTGCTTTGTTTTCAGAGGAAAAGCCCTAGTTTGAAATGGGAAGTGGTTAATGACTAAATGAATTGGGTACAATGCTTGCTGTGGACATTTATTTACAGGTTAATACAGTGTTTTGTCCTTGTCATGGCTCTCTATACACATACGAAAGTCTCTGCAGGGCAAGGAGCTGCCCTAAGACTGTGCTTGTTGGGATGGCCTAGACAGGACATTGAATGCACTCTAGACCTCAGAAGGTCCTGAGGGAGATGTGGATTGTACAGAGCTTCTTCGCTCCAGCAGTAGCTCTTCTTGGGTAACCAGAGAAGTGTGAATGGCAGTGGAGAAAAGCTGTGCTACGAGGCTTCTGGTACTCCTAAGCTATAGGTCTTACATAGTGATGGGAAAGGTAAGCAGAAGAGCTTTTTAAGGGAGCTTTGTAGTGTAGTAGTAACATCTTTCAAATGCTTTTGGATTCACATAACTTCTGAAGAATATAACGAGAATGTCATCTAACTTTGTAAGGTACGTGTATCTTCTGTGTATGGTGGACCAACATGTAAATTCCTGAATTACCTTGCTCGTTTTCATTCTAAAATTCAGTCTGCTCTTAATTAATAATATATATAGCCTAAATTACAAGGCAATGAAAACATCGTTAAGCTTTAATCTGATCTTTCAAACAGCGGTTGAAATTTATTTTTACTGCATTAAAGCAGGTTGTTGCAATCAGAAGAGTTTGGAGCGTGCAAAAGAACATTACAGATTTTTCTGGTTACAGAGTTGGGAAATCTGTCAGAAAGCTCAGCTTGGCAATATCTTGGCAGGGTTAATGTCCATTTGTTTCTCATATTACATAAAAATGCATGTCTAAACTACGCCTCTGTGAGCTTTAGTTTCTCCAATAATGTGTAGTAAAGTATCTAAATGGGAGCAGTAGACGCAAAGGAAAGCATTTCCATCTTATTGTATACTGCCGCCATTGTAAAGAATAGTATTTGTAACAGGGTGGTGATGAAAGCAAACATCTATAGGTGAGCAACATTTCAGAAATTTTAAAAAATAAACTTCTGTTGCTGGGAAGGAAAATAAATTGACCTGAAGTAATCTTATCACACTCATAAATTTTAAACCTGGAAACGTCTAGATTTAGATGATGTTGTAAAAAGTAAATTATTAATGGAGAAATTATGTTGCTGTGTCGTCAGCATGTTCCTAACTTTTTATCCACTCAGTTATATGATACAAAACAGGATTCTATCTGACAGGATTCCATCCTGCAGAATTATGTGGAATGGGACACATTGGGAAATGCATAAATGGGAAAAATCAATGACAGCTGTTTGAATGGAAATGTAGGAGTGTGATAAGAAGGAAAAAAATGTTCTGAACTTTTATTCATATTTAACTTATTAAAATGTTTTATTTATAAACAGGTTTTTGTTGACCTATTCTAATCTGTTTTCTGTAGTAAATTTTTCAAGTTATAATATGTGTGTCATGAATTTAAGTATTACTATTATACAACAGTTTTGTAATGTCAGGTGTTTCAGTGACCTAGTATGTCGTGGTTTGTAGCACATCTCCTTTACATTGCTTCTGAATTTTCTGTGACTTGGATGCATTTGTTCAGGTTAGGAAGCATTTGTGGTGTGCATCAAATCCAGGCTGTAATTGCCATTTTGACCACGAGCACCAGTGACTTCGTGTGTGGCATTGTAAAAGATGCTTCAAATTAAGCGTTATGGAGTTTATGCCTAAGCTTTTGTTCTGTTTGTTTTGCAAGAACAACATCTTTTCTGCTGTTCTGCTTTGCACAGCCATACAGAATACCTGAATAGACCGTATGACATAATACTTTTATCAGTGTATTTTTAATTAGCTGTTCATAATGGTATAATCATAGAATATCCCGAGTTGGAAGTCATCCACAAGGATCATCAAGTCCAAGTCCTGACTCCACACAGGGCAACCTAAAAGTTAAACAATGTACCTAAGAGTTGTTGAAACACTTCTTGAACCTTGAGAGGCTTGTAGGGAACTCCCTATTGAGCCCTGCTCTCCACCGTTGGGGTTCTAGCAGGGAGTACAGTCTCTTGTGGTATTTGGCTTCCAATACAACACTACAAAGCCAGTAGATCTTTTGTTTTGTGCTGCTGCACCAATGCCAGAGGTGCGCAAGTGCAGAGAAAGAAAATGTAGATGTTGGGAAGGAGTTGCTGAGTGGTGTTTTACGTTTTTTGGTAATGCTGCTCTTCTTATTTTTAGTGATTAATGTTAAATAAAATCAGACCATTTATTAAATCTTTTTACAATTTTGAAATTATTTGGTGCAATAACTGTCACTAAATGTATAAATTTGAATTAATCTTTAACATTGCATCACACAATAGTGCAATCCTCCTTACTGTCGTAAAAATAAACAGTATTGATATGTGTTTATATTTGCTAGAACTATTATGGAAGGCTAAGAAGTGGAAGGTGATGGAAGTAGAACATGCAATTATTTAATGTTGTCCCTGAATCCAGTGGGTGTTTATAAAATGCATTGAATGGGATTTTTTTGGGGTTGGCTTCTGCCTGTTATTCCTGTGTAGCTGCTCTGGACACTCTCAGGTGTTACTGCTGCTTTGACAGTAACAAGGATCTGACATTTTAGAATATTTCTGTTGGGTTAGTTTTGATATATTGCTACAGTATTTCATAAGGAAATAAGCTAGCAAGAGGAGTTAGCAGTTTATGACTTAGCCAAACTTGAGTGGAATTTCACGGGACAGAATAGAAATACCACAGCCTATGTTTTTTTTATTTCTGTGAAGCATCAGGAGCTTGATACAACTGATGCAGGTGTTGGAGACTTCTCCAAAGCATGTTTATAGGAGCTTTTATGTTGCATTGGTTTGTTATTTAATAAAAAACAAAAGGTGCTTGGAAGGCCAGGAACAAGGCTCATCTTTCCTACTAAAAATTTCATACAAGCTGTTGGAGCTGTCCGGTAACTTAGAATCGAAGAACAGATCTGTGTGTGCTTTTGCAGGCACCGTGTCCCTATTGAGAAAGGGCTAGACAGGCTAGCTCTGATTGCAAGCTTGTTAATCTTGGCTTACATCTGACTGGCTCAGAAGCATGGCTCTAGGAGTGTCCAGTCACCTCTCATACACAGCCAGGTGCATAAAGGCTGAAAAAAAAGCCAGAATGTAATGCTTACCATTCATTTATTGTTATCTGTCTGTTTGAATTCTCCCAGTATCTGTCTTCTCCCTGAAAAATATTTTACAGAAAGATGTGTGATGTGATACACTTTGAATAAACTGATTTTGATTACTTTGAATTCTAAATTTGTTTTTTTTTAATTATAATTTAGATGAACTAATGGGATTTGCACAACTTTTTATTCAGAGTATGCTGAGAATGTGGGAAAGGGGGGTTAAAACCCAAAGTCTTTGTCACTGTTTTCTGGCTCAAGACTAAGGTCAATGCATTCAACTTCTCTTGGCACACTGTAGTACAATGCAATAACCTCTACCTCAGACTTGCTTCTTGAATGCTGGAGTGTAGAGCTTGTTATTTTTCATTCTGCAGATCTACATGCATTATAGGAAGTTTTTTGTGTCTGTCTGAATTTGGGTAACTGCCTTGGATAGAATTGAGACATTTAGTGCGTTTTTATGGTATGGCCATCAGCGTCCAGGTCAGTAGCTGAATTTTCTGGTGTGCCATTACATCACGAGGGGGAATTTTATCTTTCCATCCTTAAAAGAAACTCAGCTTTGCAACAGACTTCTTGTCAAGTGTTCCGTCTGCTGTAATTTTTCTACTCTCCTTAGTTTGTAAGGCTGAGTTAAAAAAAAAAAAGGAATCATCTACTCGCCATTGCAAGATGATCTTAAACTAAAAATATGATCTCTTCAAAACATTGATTACAAGAATGTCATTTCAGCTAACACAGCTGCCAATCAGCATTTTAATATATTGAGCCTCTGCATTTGTTTATATTTTTGATTCGTTACAGCTTTTAAAAGCAAACAAAACCCCCTACAAACTATTGTATTGGAATGTTTCTGACCTGCCTCAGAATTTTAACTTTTTTCTTTTTAATTCTTTTAACACTTCTGTTACTACTCTGCTTTGAAAACAATAAGAATATACTTGTATTTTGTACTCTAAATTTCATCAGCTTTTGCTTTTTTTGCCGCCAACAGGTGAAGCTTTTTTCGGTTAATTGTACTTCTCTTGCCCTGCAGCTGTTAATGCACCAGAACTTTTTGTTTTGTTTGTGTGTTTTATTCAAAATGTCTTTGAACGAGCTGTTGGCAGAAAGCATTACTGCCTTAATATGCATCAGAAAGTGGTTCCTCGTGTTGTGTAATACAGCATGATACTTGAAAGCTAGTGACAAGGTTATTTGAACTCTGAACAAACCTTGAGAACATATTCAGCTCATTTTCCTTTCTTGCAGCTGTTGTCAAGAGTTCTTTATTTACTTACAGAATCAAAAGACTCTTAAGGGTTTTTTGAAGGCAATGATGAACATTTGACAAAAGAAATTCATGTTTTATCTAAATGAGAAAGTATGACAATATGCATTGCCACTTTAGTTTCACCTAGCAAAATTAGCAAAACCAGTCTTAAATACAAATCAGTAGCCCCTTACTTAACCAGTTTCAAGGGAGCTTTTCTTAGCTTAAAGATTTCTTCAGTTCCCATCCAATATAGCTTTATTTCGCATTTGTATATGATAGCAGGAAGAAGAAACAACAAAATGGCTTGTTTTCTTCTCAGTCTTCAAAACTGAATGCTTTTTGCTTGCTGTGTGAGTAGATGCTTTCTTATGAGATCCCAGCTACTGATGAGGAAAGTGGAAAAGCAACTGCAGTTAACTAAATAGTAAAGATTTCTGCTCCCCAACCAACAACCAGCTTCTTGCGGTGATTGGATGTGGAAGAGAACAATAGCGTCACACCTACGTTTTAGCCAAAGACCAGAGGTCACTCTGTTAACTTGCCACTGCAGTCTGTCTTTCTAGACACCAGTTACGCTGTTCATGAAACTTGATACTGTAGGAAGTGCAGCTTTACGGCTAAACCAGAGAAAAATCAAAAAAGGAGCCTGCTGCAAATCTAGTTTTCTACAGTTCAAGGCACTGCAGCATCTTTAAAGCCTTAAAAGCCGGTTCTCTCTGAAACATTTGTTTCAAAGCTTATTGTAAGTCACATCATAATTGTGCTTTTCTAAAAAAAGGAAGCAAAAAGCCTCTTTCCGTCTTCCTTCATTTGTTAATTCAGCAAGTTGCTGAAGATTAAGGCACTGAATAATTATCTCTTACAGATTCTTGCAAGGTTTGTTTGTTAAAATGTAGCACTCTCTTCAAAATGCTTTACACCACTATTTTTTGAGATTTAGGTACTATCGTGTTGTAAGGCATTCTAAAACTAATAATTGTTTTAAAATGCAGTAAAAGATATTGTGTCCAATGCGTGATTTCCTTTACTGGACAAATTTTCTTCTGTCTTGTCAGATATTATTTTTATTTCATCTAAGCAGAGGAATTCTAAAACTGATTACTCTTTGGAGGAATAATAGATGACAATATTTTAGATTGTTTTTTTAGAAACAATGTGTATGTCTTAGGTATGTTTCCTAAACATTAACTTCAACTGATCACTTTCCTGAGGCTGTCTGTGATAGGTTTACTCTCTCTCTCTAGGTGGTGATGTAGCTCATGAAATGGAAGATGACAAACCCAGGAAAAGCCAAAAAGATGATGAAGAGCAAATTGCTAAGTACAGAGAACTTTTGCAAAGTATCCAAGAAAAAGAGAAAAAACAGGAAGAAAAGGATATAGGAATGGAGATTAAATGGGTTCCAGGTAAGCTTGAAGTTTTCTTTTACTAACTTGGAGGATATGCAGTATTGGCCTGCTAATAGGGATATAGTGTAAGGTGTGTTGGATTTCTAGTAGTAGAAACTGACCTTTTTTTTTTCCCATACATTGAAATCCAGATGTATTAGAGTGAGGGAAACAGAAGAAATAATACAACTGAACTCAGTTCCTCAGCTGTAGGCTTCTCTTTATAGTTTATTGTTTCCCCAGGTTTTTTTGTGCTTACTTTTAAATTTATCGCTTTATAGATTTTCTTGAATAGAGTTCACGTGTTTGCCATAGAGTCATAAAACATACCTACATTTTTAAAAGATGAAAACCAGTATGATTTGGAAATATAGCATAAAATTAGAGGAGAATGGTTTGTAAATCTTACTAGCATAGTGCTGAAAACTTGGGGGAGCAGAAAAGGGAGAACCTGACTTTCCAGTCACACTGCTCTGTGGGAAAGCAAGCTATGAGGAAGGAAAGTTGGGGGATATTTGGTTGTATGTAATGACATCCAGATTTTCATCTGGAAATTAAAAAAGGTAACTTCACCGTATAGCATCCTGCTTCACCGTTTGGCATCCCAGCAGAACTCATCCTGAGATCTGAAATCCATTGTCTAGGTTTTTTTCCTTTATGATGCAAAGACATTCAGACTGGTTTTTATGTTTTGTTTATGGGTGTATGCTTTCCCTGAGATGTAATGAGCCAGTTCAACAACTCAGTACGTGCAAAAAGGGAAAGGTTTTCACTGTGGCCTCTCCGCCTTCATCCTGGCCCATAGCTCATTCTGACTGCGTGTATCAGCCCTGGGGCTTGTTAGATCTCTTTGCAAGCCTGATTTTGTTTGCTAAAATGACAGAACTACTCTAGAAAAGAAGAAATCTAGACCTTTTCCACTGAGTTTGTTTATCAGATAGGCAAATGGAAGCATTTGGTGAATGCTCAGAGGGTTGAATTATGCAGTCCAAAGACTAGGGAATTGTGACATTACCTTTTTGGGGGCAGCAAGGTGCTGTACTGTATGTGTAGGACTGCAGGCTATGTAAGGACACAGCCTAATCTATTAATGTAAATACTGAGACCAGAGATGTAGTAGAATACAGCCCCTTCACCTCAGATGTGTTAATTCCAGCTAGGAGTGCGTATCTAATTATCTGATTTACACTAATAATATTCTGAATTTACTCAAGTATCTTCTCTTGAATATAAATCCCCATTTTTTTAATCTTGTTCTGGTCTCTACGGAGTCAGTGAAATTGATTGAACTGAATGGCATAGTTTTATTCCTAGTTCTTGACGAGATCTGTATTCAAAAGTATAAACTGGCATTAAAAATAGTTGTGTTTCAGTTGTGCTTATATAATTACAATCATTGCTGGCATGAATTCTCCCAAAACTCTTTAAAGAAAGCACATATCATGCATGACAGGAAAGTGCTTGCTAATGCAGCTGTATCGTCATGTTTTGCTTCATCTGTCCACAGTGTGTCAGTATTTGCATTCTTCAAGCTGCTCACTTCATATTTTTAATTCATTGTGTCACTAAGCATTCAAGGCGAGTGAGTTTTCATACACAGATAGCTGTTCATAAGATTTTTACAATTTGTTGTTGCCACCTTTCAGACTGAAGATGGAAACCACAGTTGAAACAATTGCTGCTAGGAATGTGTTCTGTATTTATATAGGCCAGGCATTGTTTAAATGGTTAGAAACACTATCATTTTTTGTGTTGGTTTGGAAAATAAGTTTGGGGTTTTTTTGTTTGTTATACAGTCTGTCTTCCGAAGCATCTTGCACATTGCATGAATGAAGTTCTGTAATTAAAAAAGGCTAAGCAATTTAATGTGGTGCCATAGTTAGGAATCTAGAGCAAACCATTCATTGGAGGAGATGGAAAATTGTTTTAAGAGAGACTAAAGGAAATTTTTTTAGTCTCTCTTGCACAGGGAGAGCAAGAAGTTTTCTGAAAGGCTCTGCCCCTTAATTGTGACTTGCATGTTACAAGTAAATTATATTAACATTTAGGAGCTGTAGTAGAGATGTAATCCAGTTCCCTAATACAGGGGCTCCCTGTGTCTTTGCAGCTGAACTTGACTTCTGAAAAATATTGGATTTGTTTCGTATTACATCCGTATTACCCTTCCTTACTGCACCTTCTTGCGAGGCTCCTAGGACTTTTGCTATATCCTCATCTTTTTTGAGGGAAAGATGGAAAAAAAAAATCCAAAACAAACAAAAGCCCCCTATCCTGATAAATATGACTGACTTTTTCTAGAGTTGGTTGGATGTCTGTGCACTGGGTCAGATTTGTTCATATAATGATGGGTTGAATGTGCATGTGTGTACAATGAAGTTTACATTGGTAGTTTATAGTATTTTGTGTCAGTTTAGCATCTATGATTTTTGCAGTATTTGTTAGCGTTTCCTCATTTCTTACCCTGAAAAAGTGCAATGTATTATCAAAGAGGTTCTGGAAATCATAGATGCGTTCACTTGCCTTTGCTAGTTAGACTATTCACCTCCTGTGACATCAGTCAGTACTACTACTAGCTATTAGCCCCTGCAATATGGTTGTGTCCAAAACAAAAGTCCTAGAAGTGAAGGTGAGTGTCTTAACTTTGCTTTTGAGTGTAAGGCATGGGAACACTTTAGCTTTTACTGGTTTAAGGCATCATTTGAAGATGACGTCCTGCATACCTGAAAGGGAGATACTTAAATTTTTTTTTTAAGTTATTTATTTATTTTTACAGTGGAGTATAGTCAGCACATGCTGAACAGTAGTTTATACCTCTGGTAATATATATGCAGTTGAGGCTCTGCTTTATTACGGAAGAGAAGTATATTAGTTACTATGTTTTTTTTTTTCCTTGAACAACTGTGCTTATTTAAATTCCAAAACAATTTAATTATGTTCAGTTGGAGCATACTGTGAATTCAAAAAATAGTTTTTTTTATAATCTCTTAAGACTGCTTAACTTTTTCAGAACTTGTTTATGCCTGCTGAAATGTTTTTATTATCAAGCTCTGCCTTAATCTGCTTGACTTATTGCAAAATCTTTTTCCTGCCCAAATGTTTAATATACAGAGAGTTCCAACAGCTAAATCTAGGGAGCTTTTCAATTGAAAGGCAGATATTTGAATTAACTTAAAAATTTCAGTTTTGGCACAAGTATTTACACATGGTTATAAGAAAGCATACTTTGTGAATGATTCAGTTATTCGTGAATCATAATAGTTTTAAATGACCACAGTGCCAACAAAAATAAATTAGATGTAGTTCCAACTCTCTTTAGTCTATTTCTTTTAGGCACAAAATCAGTGTTATATTTAAGCATCCATCTGTTTTCTGAATCATATCTGATTTGAGCAACAATTACTATGCATCCGTATCCAGCTTCCCAAGCTCCCTTTACAAGGTAAAGAGGGAGAAGACCACAACTGCATTTCTTGATGATATTCAGCCACTTTTTCATACAGTTGTTTTTTTGTTGTTGTTGTTTTTAATGGACTTAAAAATTCTTCATTTGGAAGAATGAGATGTAAATACTTAGCTAGGCTTAAAGGAAAATGTAAAATTTGTTTTCATCAGAAGTAGAATAGCGGGCATTCATGTCTCTGTGAAGTGTATAGTAAACCCCAACTGTATGTTGTTACAGATTATGTGGAGCACAAAAGTGCTCATATAGAGTAAATATCTCAATCTATATCATTGCTTAGCATGTCCTCTGACTGAAGCAGCCTTACCTCTTACAGCACGAAGCAGTGTGTGCTCAGCTGTGCATGGGCTCAGCACTACAGTTCTCCACAGTTGACATCTTGGCTGCTAAGTGTGGTGGGTTTTTTTCAGGCAGTTATACTATGTTAGGAAAACTGTCTGGACTTAAGATGTCTTATCTTCGGGGGTGACAAATTCTAATGTTCTCACAATATTTCTGTCTGCCATTCCTTTCACCTGCCTGCAACAAGGTGTTTCTTTTTTCTGGTTAGACATTGCATACAAGATGAACTTGCTCATTTAGATTTCCTGAGAACAGAGAAGTATCTTCTTAGCTTCTAGTAACTGTGACAGTTGCATGCTGTTAAACTTCCAAAAGTTTTCAAAGCTAAGTGTTCTGAGCAGTAAAAATTCTGGCCTGCCCACCCTCCTTCACTGTCCCACCAGTGTGAGAAGCCATATACTTAGGTTTGTTATAGTATTTATGACACTTTTAATCCTTTAGCTCCAGTAGGAATTAGTAATATGTTAATCTAAATTATCTTTCCCCCCTTTTTTCCGGGCCCTTATTTGTGAAGATTAAATAAGACTAGTGTGATTAATTTATTGTAAAAAAAATATGTAGATGAGGGTATAAATTAGCCTTTTCTATGGACAGTTAATAATTGTACCTAAAGTAGACAATTCCTTTCCCCTTCTGCATTCAAAAGCATCTTGACCACATAAATACACTCTTATTCTCAGGAAGTGGTCTGGACAGTAGCTTCTAAGCCATTCTAATCTGTGGAGAAACTCTAATGCCTTTCATGAGACTGCCAAATACCACAAGAAAGGGCTGCATTTTCCTCCAAGTCCTTCTGTGCCAGATGGATCTAATGATTAGATTTTCCAGGCAAATAAATCAGAAATCTTGTAACCTCCTTTGAGATTTTGGGTCTCTCTTTTTCTGGAGGTGTGACATATTTTTTAAATGAATTTTTTACTGTCTTTAGAGACAATCTGCAAGGTTGCTACCTGAGCAGTAATTTTTTTCCACAAAAGTACTGTAAATAGTATCCAAAGTAATAGTAGTTCAGTTTCTGGGAAGCTGATGACTCTCTTTAATTGACTTTGGAGATAAAGAGGTGTACAGTTGGAAATAACTAAATATTGTTCTTCTGGTATGAGAGTGTTTCTTAGTGGCACATCTCTAGTGAAATATCCTCTTTACAATATCCTTCCTTTGCTTTATCGTGGCTTAGCATTTGTTTGCTGGTTTAGTACCCTGTTTGTGTGGCTGTAACAGTTTGCCACTTACTGTTAATTCTGGCTTCTTTCCAGAATAGTAGAAGGATGCTTTTTTTTTTTTTTTTTTTTTTTTTTTTTTTTTTTTT
>Ga0065711_1006943_pt1 | contig 16069 bp, 9 predicted proteins | sample Hoacrofraction12_FD_59098 | JGI IMG/M metagenome (GOLD analysis project Ga0065711, IMG submission 59098) | Hoatzin crop microbial communities from Cojedes, Venezuela - Epithelial fraction 12 v2 (version 2) | ecosystem: Host-associated > Birds > Digestive system > Esophagus > Crop | place...
GACCTGGGTGTCCTGGTGGACGACAGGTTAACCATGAGCCAGCAGTGTGCCCTGGTTGCCAAGAAGGCCAATGGGATCCTGGGGTGCATCAAGAGGACTGTGGCCAGTAGGTCGAGGGAGGTTCTCCTGCCCCTCTACTCTGCCCTAGTGAGGTCCCATCTGGAGTACTCTGTCCAGTTCCGGGCTCCCCACTTCAACAAAGATGAGGAGCTACTGGAGAGAGTCCAGCGGAGGGCTACGAGGATGATGAGGGGACTGGAGCATCTGTCCTATGAGGAAAGGCTGAGGGAGCTGGGCTTATTCAGCCTGAAGAAGAGAAGGCTGAGAGGAGACCTAATATATGCTTATAACTATCTGAAGGGTGGGTGTCAGGAGGATGGGGCCAGACTCCTTTCAGTGGTGCCCAGCGACAGGACAAGGCGCAATGGGCACAAACTGAAGCACAGGAAGTTCCATCTGAACATGAGGAAGAATTTTTTCCCTCTGAGGGTGACGGAGCCCTGGAACAGGCTGCCCAGGGAGGTTGTGGAGTCTCCTTCTCTGGAGATATTCAAGACCCGCCCGGAGAAGGTCCTGTGCAGCCTGCTGTAGGTGACCCTGCTTTGGCAGGCGGGGTTGGACTAGAAGAGGTCCCTTTCAACCCCTACCATTCTGTGATTCACTGGAGGAGAACACCAGGTTCAAGACCATCTAAGGAACCTGAAGGTGCACAAGTCCATGGGACCTGATGAGGTGCACCCGTGGGTCCTGATGGAACTGGCAGATGAATTTGCTAAGCCATTGTCCATCATATTTGAGAAGTCATGGCAGTTCAGTGAAGTTCCCACTGATCAGAAAAGAGGAAACATAACTCCCATTTTCAACAAAGATGACCTGGGGAACTACAGGCCAGTCAGTCCTGCCTCCAGCTCTGGAGCCCTCAGCACAGAAAAGACATGGACCTGGTGAAACGGGTCCAGAGGAGGCCACAAAAATGATCAGAGGGACAGAACACCTCTCCTATGAGGAAAGAACGTTCCAGGGAGACCTTAGAGCAGCCTTCCAGTACCTGAAGGGGGCCCACAAGAAAGCTGGAAAGGGACTTTTTACAAGGGCATGTAGAGATAGGACAAGGGGTAATAGCTTGAAACTGAAAGAGGGTAGATATAGGTTAGCTATAAGAATGAAGTTCTTTGCAACAAGGGTGGTGAGGCCCTGGCACAGGTTGCCAAGAGGAGCTGTGGCTGCCCCCTCCCTGAAAGTGCTCAGGGCCAGGTTGGACGGGGTTTTGAGCACTCTGGTCTAGTGGAAGGTGTCCTTGCCCATGGCAGGGGCATTGGAACTAGATGATCTTTAAGGTCCCTTCCAGCTCAAACCATTCTATGATTTTATGAACACAGATTATTTTCACCTGATAGTTTGTCAGCCACCCCTGAAGTTTTGTTCTTTTTGGACAGCTTGCAGATATCATAATTGACAATTATTCTAGAGTGAGATGGATTAAAATTTAGAAAACACATGATACACTTGTATCTTCATGTTCAAGATATCTTGACAACCATTTCATGTGTCAAGATTTTATATTTTTTACATTCACAAATCTTACGTTCAAAATGTATTCAAAGCAAGATGAAGGACAGCCAGTGGGACACCTTGAGTTGCACATTCAAACAGTAACATGAACACAGAGCAAAGGTTTGTCAACGCTTAAAAGATAAAGATCCAGGAAGGGATTTTCTCCTTAATTGCAACAACACAATCAGTGCTCAGATATTAATTTTGTGTGAAACAAAAAAGCAACCTCATCACTTTCAGCAATTAAAACCCCCAAAGTTGTTTTTTTTTTTCTTTACCTGGCTTCACCAAAGGTGTTTATAGCAGATAGTCTAACCTTTGATTTCATTTAAAGAGCTAGGTTCTGTTTTTCTGTCTTCTTAGCTTAAACATTTGCACATGCACACATTCCCCTCCCCCTATTATTTAATAACAGAAATAAAAGCAGCCAGCGAATTTGCAGAGGATTACACCTTTTTGCAATCTGTCCTCTGTTGGCTTTTTATCTCCATACATCATAACTAACAACTCCCTGGCAACATCAATTTTATTGGAGAAGGAAAAGAATTATGAATATAAAGGCAACAAAAGATTAAAGTAATAACCTCTTTTATCATTACACAGATTAAATAAAAGGTATTATTGTTTTCATTCTCAACCATTTCAATCAGCTTCCACTTAACAACCCTAACTGAAGTTCATATTCCAAATGTGAATTCTGTGAAAAAAGTATTCAAAAGATTATAATCCCAGCCTAGTTCATAAAAACAGACAGATGCATATTTCTGTAATATGGGCGAGTATGACAGACTTGAAATAGTTACCAAGGCAGGCACAAATAACAGTAGATTACTGCAGCTTTTTTTTGTTTTTCTAAGTGTATCCATTAAGGATAACCAATTCAAGCCATTAATATTTGGCTTGAAATTACTGAACAGTAGCCAGCGAGTATGTCAGCTAGGAAAAAAACACCTTAAATAGCAGTGCACTACTCCAATATGGGAAGATTTTGGACTCATTTATTGCATAGCTGAAGATTTGATAAACAGTAGCCCAAACAATTTGGAAACATGTCTGGTAAGAAAGCAAAACAGTCTCATATCTAGAGAAAATAAAGGAAAAAAACCTTAACAGATGGAAATACATATCATAATTTGGGGAGGAGGGATGTTAACAGAAGATGATTTGTCCACAAAGATTAGCTGAAGACATTTACAGGAAAGGGAGGTGGGAAAAGCCAGACTTTAAACATTTGGAAAAAGCCAAGCACCGTGCAAAATTTTAAAAAAGAAAACAAAAACCAACAAAAAAGCAACCTAATCTGCAAGTGCCCAAATGTTCTTCCAAAACCTCATCTAGATCAATTTAAAGATATTGACACACTCAGTTTCACATACACAGACCGTCATACAGTTTTTTAACGCACTATCATAATGAATTACTGCATAAAGAATGAAACCTGGAACAGGAAAGGAGGCAGAAGTAGAAAAAAGCAGAGAAACCGATTCTGGTGGGACACTCAGAGATTGGTGTAAACGTACACCAACGCTGATAATGGCCAATTATAATGTAATTACCTTTACAAAATGTTACAGAAGTGGTCATTGTGTGTCACTATTATAATATAACCTTAAACAAAAATAAACTGAGAAATATAAATGATATTTATATGTTTTAAGTTTCAGATATTATATGTAGTGATAACATCGATAGTTTATAGTAAGATTTGCATAATGACTTATTTGTTTCTGTTGAAATGATTAATGGATATGCTTTTATTCTCGACCTTTTGTGCAGAACAATCATTTCAAAATGACAGTTTCCAAGAGTTGTCTATGTAATACAAGTTGCTGGCTTTACTTCATAGCAAGCGATCATAGCAATTAAATGAAGATCACTCTTGAAGTTATCACTTTATAATTCCTTCACACAGAAGAAAATAATTACTTTAAATAAATAAATAAATGATCCCCCACTTCTTGTTTGCCAGTTCAAAGAAGTTAAAAATTTCTGTGGAAGCCCTGCAAGGAATGATGAGGTTCAGAGAGTTTCCAACAAACTTGAGTTCCAGTCCCAAACTGTCCTCAACTGCACTTTAATACACATTTTAAAATACCTATTTTTAACTGTGTGCTAAATTAAGATTACAGGAGGCAGAAGTAACCCAGAATGACAGAAGCCTTTACAGAGGAAAGCAGGTCTATCACATATCTACTGGGCATTAAAACGGCCAACATTGAAACAAACAAAAGATGATCCAAGTAATAGGCCAGAAAAAAGCTCTTAAAGAAAGCAAGCTTCATTAGGATAAGTGTGATCATCCTTAAATGAGTAAGTAGGTGATGAAGAAGAGGCAAGAAGAAATTAGCACAAGCATGAGGCGTCAGAAGTGACACCCCATTTTGACTGTTGTTAGGGCCTGTGCAGTCTGAGATGTTTATAACTCAGAGGAGTGCAGACGGTCAGGTGAGAACATCTGCTGGTACTAAGCTATTCTGGGTAGTAAAGCAAAAGCCAGGTATGAAGAGTTGCGTAAGAACGTTGTAACTCTTACCCCTGAGAGAATGAAATTAAAGAGTGAAGTCTATGCTGAAAAATGTGAAGTGAAGCACAAGGAGATAAAACTGCATACAGAATCATGCTTATGAAATAACAATCACCAAGAAAAATTTCTCAAGGAAAAAATACTTTGAAATTACAACACAGAATCCCCTGAAAACATCAAGCTCAATGCTCAAGAATCATAAAGCAATCAGGCTTCAGAAAAGGGGATAAGTAATGGAACCATCTTCAAGTTTGTCCCCCCTCATTTCTGAAAAGTGTACAACAGTACTAAGAGAAGACACAGCAAGGACCAACAAGGACAATCCAAGTTATGGAACAACCAAGATTCAGCTAGAAAAGTAACAGAGGAAGGGAAAGGAAGAATGATACCTATCTGTAAATTCCTGGGAAGAATAGGGAAATTCTTACTTTTCTTGTAAGATACAAGAAACAGAGAACAACAAATGAAAGGACCAAGTTCAAAAGAAATAGAACTGACATTTCAGAGAGCAGTTCATGTTAGTGCTCTGGAGGAATCCACCATAGCATACATTCAAGAAATCCTTAGACAAATTCATGGAAGTGATGTCTAAGAAGGACTACAAAGCAAAAGATACTGCCTGCATCTCCAACATCTGTGGACTGAAAACTGTGCTCATGACCACAGTACAGAAGTTATCCCTGTATGTTTGCTCTCTTCCAACATTCCTCCCTAAAGATTCACTCTTGGGCAACTGGCAAAGCTAGATCCTGGCTACATGGACCTTTCATGTGACCTAAAGCCATTGTGCTCCTCCTAGGGACTCTATCAAAGAAAATCTGTAATTTTGCTAATACTTTACACACCAAAAAGCTTGGAGATAAGCCCAGCTATAAGAAAAACATAAAACTGAAGCTACCACTTCCTGAATACAACAGCTATCAGACCCATAAAATATAGTTTCACAAGAAACGTTGCTTCGTTACTTTCAGTGTTCAAAGACATTTGCTATGACTACAGATTTACCATCCAGCCTTCAGACATAAGAGGCCCAAGACAAACTTCAGATGAGACAAACATTTAAAACACCTTCATAAGCCTAATATTTAAGCAATGGATGCTTTGTATACCACCGGGAGAATGAACTATTTACACCATTTAAGCACGCCTCCCAAATTATTTTTCTTCAAAGAAGTGACAGTTTCTCTTTTTGAGGCAAGACAAAACAGCCATAACTAATGGTATTGGATTTCTAACTGGAAAGACTTCAAGTCAGGGAATAATTTAAAATTACGGTGCATAAGAAGAGATATATAACACCGTCAATCACTTGAGAATGATGCCTCAAGTGATGTCTCAACATTTATATTTTTCTTCTTCTTCTTAACTGCCAATTAACAATCAAACATCAGTGTGTAATAACACCCTTTAGACATAATCTCTGCAGAAATCATGGTGTTGTTTTTTGAAAAAGAAATGAAAGCATCTCTAAAATTATCATCAGGATCATGAAATTGTATCGTACTTTATTTTGGGAAAAACTAACAAACTAAGAAAGTTCGAATGTCCTCACCAGGTTCTTCAGTAGCGTTGATAATTCTTTAGTAAGCGTGGAAAATTTTACAAAAGCCGTGCCAAGATCTGGATTATCCCGACTTAAAAAATTACTTCCAAATTTATCTAGTACTTGAGCATAGTTTTCTTCATTTTGAACATGATCTGCAAAGAAAAATTAAAAGTCAGAAAGTTTATTTCTTGTAGACAGTCAATTATTGTTTTAAGATTCTGTACTGCAATATAGTGACAAATCAATTGACAAACAGTACTTTCAAAAAAGCCACAAGTTAATATTTTAATACTAAAAAGAACTATTTAGCAATAGACATATACATGCTTCTTCTAAATCACTGACTTGAGTTTGTAATACATCAATGAAAAAAGCTCTGTAGTCATTAATAAAGTGGCAAGAGCAATAAAAGATCAATTGAACAATATAAATACATGTGCTGATTTTGAACAATTGTCGACTGCAATGCAAACTTTTTTTTATTGTAATGTAGGACACTTCTGCAGAACAAATAAAGTCAATAGTACCAGTTATAAAACTAAGGAGCCCAAGTCTGCATCTGACTGCAAGTGTAAAAGACAAAGCATGTCTAACAGACAGATTCCCTTTTCACCTGCTTTGTAAAACTGAGTTACCCCACAGAATGAAATGTACATTGATATGTAGACAAACACTTGTTTCAATATGTTTAATTGAAGCTTGGACATACAGAGAGGTCAGAACCAAGACGATGAAACTGAAGACAGTGAAAGAGAGCAAAATCCTTAACTCTAGGGTGAAGGAAATCCTGAATTACAGACCAGTGTGCCTGAAATGTTTTTCTTGCTTCTATTACTCTCCTTTGTGGCATCTGTTTGTATATTTTTTGTTACTTCAATTTTAGCATCTTGAAATAGAAAATGTGCCACTACAGCCCTTTGGGACACACTTTATCACCTCCATCCCTCTTAGAGGAATATTGTTTGTATTAATTAAATCAACTTTTCACTTTAATGAGTCTCCTAGTCTTACTACATTTTTTTCTGCAAGCCACAAACACAAAACCACAGAGCTATTCCAACTAGAACAAGTTCTGTGTAGTGAAAGCGGGTAAAGACAGAACAGTTGCCAAGAGGCACCATGTTTTTCCCCAAACGACCTGCAAGTTTTATATTCTTCAACTTGTTGTATTGCCTGAGAACATTTGAAAAGAGGGGGACGGCATGACAAAAAAGACGTAATTTTCAAACAAGGCTCATGAGTGATGTCCCACAATGCATGAATCTGTGTTTCATCCGTTCTTAGCTAATGACAGAGCTAAACAATAACACTTGTAAGATATTACAGGTACTCAAAACCACAGTGCACTAAAGCTCCAACAAAAAAAAGTGAAAACCTATTAGAAGACAAAAAACAAACACAACAAAAGAAATCACAATGCTTATTTACTAAAACCAAACCCCAAACATCAGACAAGTTACATTCTAAACTCAGACATTAACACTGAGGTTTTCAAAACAACAAATATTTAATCATATGTTAACATGGAGTTGCAACTTAAACAGCATGTTTTTAATAAGAATAAAACTGTTCCAAAAGCACACGATTTTAATCAAGTAGCTTAGCACCAAAACCTAGGAAACCATTGTGTAATAATAAAATACACGTTTTGTTCTGATGTAAAAACTGTTGCATAAGTATACACAGAAGACTTCATCTAAGAAGGAGCTTTGGCTTATGCAGTCCTGAGCTATTAAAGCTCAAACGTACCCTACTGTTCTGAAGGAAAAGGAATGATAATGGAACAAGTTCAGGAAGGAATCTGCTAGATCATGGAATCCCTGTCCTTGCCAGTGAAGCTCTTCTAACCCCACCATATTTCCTAGTCCTTTGATTTTAAGCGCTTTGTTGTTTCATACAGCATTTTCAAAAATAATTTTGTAAAGAGACTGAAAGCGAGCTGAAGAAAAGAGTTTCCCTTATCTGTGGAAAGGCAAAAGAAACTCCCGGTCAGAAAGAGGAAGCAGGAAGCAGCTCATTGTCCTAGAACAATATATAGGAAATTCTCAAGAATCCCAGATCGCAAATCACCTAAATCTAGAAATGAAGCTTTGACTATGATGTAAATGGAATACTTCTGTAATTATCACACATACACACACAAAATTCAAGTACTGTGTGAGAATGATAAACTTTCAATTTTTACAGCTGTATCAATATAAATCTCGTAAAAGGAGAAAATATACTTTCTATTGAAGAGGTAAGGGAGTTCCCTACTTCACCCTAAAGGCACATAGATTAAAAATTAAATCTGCAATGTAGCCTATGCTAAAATGCAACATAGGAAAACCGACATGCTTAGAGCACAGCACATGCTTTAGTCTCTCTGTAGGTGCCTCATGCAAACACAGAAATACTTCCTAATGTCCTAGTAGAATTTTCTTTGCATAAAGAAAGCTATATCGTGCATGACGATGTTTACTTCCTTAGATACAAGTATTGTAGGAAGGACTTTAATAACCCTAGAGAGAGACAGGAACACTGACAGCAATACACAGGATAATCTTTGCCTTCTAGAACTGGCTCATGTCTTGTCAATATTGTAAACAAAGCTCAGTACTGTGACGAAAATGGAACAGCTTCCCCAGACAGACATCCTCCTCCAGCAGCTCCCCGAGAGGTGCCAGAACCGCAGACATTTGAGGATGGGATCTAACGAAGGGAGCTCCCTTCAAAGGGGCCTCACTAATCATCCCCTCCCTGATGGGATCTGGCACGGCAGATGGTGCTTGAGCCCATGCCGAGGGCCTCACTATAGAACAGCAGAAGTAGTATAAAGCAACACACTGGACTGGATAGAGCAGTGATATTTTCTGAGCTGAAAAATGCATCTTTTCTTCTCTGTAAGTCATACCTTCAACTGCAGGCAGTTGGACTAGATGATCATTGTAGGTCTCTTCCAATTGAAATATTCTATTCTGTTCTAACTCTGAGAAACACTCAGCACAGAATTTACCTTTTTTTCTTCGAAAACCCTGGCAGGGCTCACTGCACAGCAATCTTGCAGCAACCTTCACACTGTGCTATAATGCATATATTGAGGATTATGTGTTCACAGCAGGAAATAATACAAACAAATTGGAAGACACAGATGCAGGCAACTGAGGAACGAACAAGAGCCACAGCTGCTTACAGCAGCCTTGTGCTACACAGAGTACTCACCAGAAGCAGGGAGCACTCTTGCTCTGAGCCCCGAGGACTGCGGAAGCTCAGGCTTAAGGGCTCACACGGCTGAATCCGGCATCGTTCTGCCGCCCCAGGCAGTCTCTGAATTTGCCTATGCCTAAAGCCATCCTGTGGTAAACTTTTCCCAGGACAAAGACAGAAGTCTTAAATCAGATTCCCTAGGCATACAAAGAATTTGTATGCTTTCACTGAAACCCACACCATTCATTATGATGTTTATTTCCCATTCAGAAGTTATCAGAATTTTAGCATAGGCTTCTGAACCCAGTGAAATTCCTGTCTACTTGTGCACATTACCCACGGAAACCAAAGAACAAATACTGTGAAGAGAGGTTGAAGAACAGCCGTTCTATTCTGGAGCTAGAAAACACATCACTAAAATTGAAGTCTTAACTTTCCTTCGTCTAAAACAGTTTTGTTCAGATATATTACCCTGCAAACACTGGAGAACAACAACAATAAAAAGTTAAATAATTTACAGAAGAAATATGCACAAATACTATCCTGTCCTGTGATTATACCCAAACTACACTCAAAGAAACATGAAGAAAGTCTAAATTACTGAGAATTACTTCTGCATATCTGGTTACGTCCAAAAAAGAAGAATCATGATTCAGAATCCTGATCACTTGAAACTATTTTTATGTTGCTTTTATAAAAGAGCTTTGTTCCACGGGTAGTCAGAGGAAAAATAACCAAGGTCAGAGCCAAGCTGCATTTATGAATGGAAAAACATACACACGAAAAAAAGACTCAGAAAGACTTCAGAAAAAGCAAGAAAGCTGGCAAGGTTAAAAAGGATGGCAAAAGAAGTTATTTGAAATAAGAAAGCATCCTTTCTCATTTCACCCTTCACAAAACTGTGATCTAATGAAAAATTATCGGAAAAGAAAAAAATATTTGACCACCTTCTTCTTATCTGGATTTGATAACAATAATGCCTTCTGGACTGAAATTGCTGAAGGTAAAAGTAGTAAAAGCTTCTTTCAAAGATTTTCAGAGCAAGGAGCACCTCAGCAAGTCTGCAAGTTTCTCTAGATCATCATGGTATAAGAGCACTGAGAGATAATCCAGCCCGGAAAAGTAAATGACTTCTGTTTGCACCGGGGTTCATGGCTGATGTGCTTGAAGAAGTTCTCATGGAAGAATATTCTTTCAATGTTGTTTCAGAGGATTTATACCAAATCTAAGTGGTAACAGCAGAATTCATAACAGCTGACAAAATGAGAAATGGCAAGCCACTTAAACCCACATACAAAAGAATAAAATGGACAAACTATATGGCTGTAAAGTAAGGCCTCTTATTTATAACGGCCTCAATACTAGACAAAGAATGAGAAGCAAATATAATAGCTATTTTTAATAAGAGCTCCAGAGAGAACTGAGAATTGAAGTATGCACCAGCAGAGCAATAATGATGATATATTCCTCAGGCTAATTTGTAGAAACTAGAGTGCAAGTCAGAATTGGTGGAGACCTGGATAAATACAAAATGCTGAACAAGAAACACAGGGTTTATAAAAAGAAAATTTTACTTCAGAAAAATCCACCCCCCACAAGAGATCAACAAGCAGGTGGGGAAAGGGAATCCACACTAAATGCTCTGTTCATATTTCTGAAAAGGTCTGTCCTCATCAAAACACTTAAAGGAACTAAGCAAACAAAGGATAACAGGGATGAGCCTCACACAGAGGAAAAACAGGTCAAAAAGATGAGGTGGGGGAAAGGAAAGAATAAAGAGTTAATTTTCTCAGCAGAGGGAGGTCCCCAGTAAAGTCCTGTATAGAACAGTGCTAAGGCCCAGATTGCTTAACAACATATAAATGAGTTAAGAAATAAGATTCATAGCAATAAATTCTGTTGTTCTTTTCCATACAATGCTATAAGTTAATCAGGGCAACAGAAACAAAAGCTGACTCCAAAGGTGAGATTAATTTGTCCAAACGCAGACTTCAACAACACAGACTAGAGCTTGGGATCTACTCTTCCCCTTACATTCAGCATAGGAAAAATTACAGCTCAGTTCACCCTAATCTAATTTCATGGGAAGTCCTCATCCTAATCTAATTGCATGGGAAGTCAGATGTATCTCACCCTAGAAGTATGTACATACTTCCATTAATTGTGCAAAGAGCCTATGGCAGCAGGCTCGTATCTGGGTAGCTCCCAAGTAAGATGTCGAATCCCACGTTGAATGGCCAGTGCATGAAAGCATGCACTGGGCAGGGTTAACACATATGGAAAACCACTCCTAACTTCAAGAATTCACTGTGTAACTAGACATTATAAAGAAAGGGTTTGGAGTTATACTGCCTCACAGTACCAAGCAAAACAAAGCTGAACACCGAAATAATTAAGAAAGAAACAGAGCATGCAATAAAGCAACATAAAAACATTGCCCTAGCATGCTTAAACCCTTAACGTTCTGTGCAGTTCCTGTCCTTGTTGCCCAAAATTCACTCCTCTTTTTTAAAAAGAAAGTCTATGCTGTCAGTTTGGAGAAAGTGAGTAAAGATGATTAAATGTATGTGACAGTTTCTGTACAAAAACAACTAAAAAGCCACCCCAAAAAAACCCTAGGGCTGCTGAGTTCAGAAGAGGGATATTGTGGGTGACAGCAGAACTAACTCCATCCAGAAACCTGTCTCAACAGGTAGAATGCATGACATTGAATCAAGTTTGGATTCATCTGCCAAAACATCCTCCAACACTACTCTAGCAAGCTTTGGGACTTCATAGTCCTCTACAAACTCTCATGCCCTAGGAAGATGTAAAAGTTACTCAATTTCACATCAAACAGGTCATTCTGGTGAGCTCGAGGCCAATGCTTTGAGACATGGACAGGGCCAATGTCCTCCTCAGGGAAGCTGACGCCTGAAGAGCGTGCACAGGACAACTTCACACGGCAGCAAGGGTACATTTAACCAGATTGATGCAAGACTATGAGTGATGAAGATTTACATGAATTTAAATTCCTCAGACAAAACAAATTGTGAGAGTCTATTAAGAAGTATCAACCATCAGTCCTGACTCAGGCAATTCCTGCCCTACATATCACTGTGAACTGAGAAAATGTTCAAAAAAATAAATTTATTAAAAAAAAAAAAAAACACTCCATCTTTGCACCATTTTTCTACTTCCTCAAGCATCCGCTGTTGATCATTGCAGGAGACCACATGCACTGTGGTCCAACTCAGTACCTTTGGCCTTGCACGGATTTTATGTTTTTATTTCTCCATTGTCTAAGTTCTTTTAACTGTATTTGGGAGTTATACCAGTGAACTAATGACAAAGAGCTATTGAAAAACCTCCAACAAAACTAATTGTGCAATCTACTGCTGTTACAATTCAATCCAAATGTTATGGGAAAGCTAGCCAGAACAGATTCCCCATGAATCTCAAGCACCATTCACGTAAGATCGTTCCTAGTTACAGATGCAATCTGTCATGCCAGAAACAAACAGCAAGCCAGATAAGGAGGAAGTGGGGAGAAAGAGGTATCCATTTGCATGTCTCACTGGATTTCATAAACAGTACTTTCCCAAACAGTACTTTCAGATAGGGAAAAAGGGATGGGAGCTTTCCAAGGGACTTCCACATTTCTGTGCTGCTATGTTTTCATTTCCAGAGCAGATCTAAATCTAAATATGACAAATAGGTGGGGGATGAGCACAAAAAGCAAAAAGTATTTGGGTGACATTTAAGCTCTCTTCGTGATGTAAGTCAGTCCCTTGAGGTTCAGAATTCAGCAATGAAGAGGAACAAACCAACAGACCAGAAGGCTCAGGCTTTCTGAAGAATTGTGTATGAGACATCACATTGTGTTAATGTCACTGTCCAAATGTGCCTTCAGGCAAAAAAAAAAAAAACAACAAAAAAAAAAACACACCAAAACCACCGAACCCCAGCAAAAAAAAAAAAGAAAAACAATAAAAGCAAAAATATCCTAGCTATGACTTTTGGTAGATTATAAATTAGATTACTGAACTGAAGAAAGAAGATTTTCTATTGCCCTTGAATAACCATTTCTCACCAGTCCAGCTAGGGTTCTCAAAGGAAATTATGAAGCAGGTAAGTTCTGAAAAACATTTCCTACTCTAGTAGTTTAAATACGGTCTTCTAGCCAAGAATTCAGTTTGTAAAACAAAATTCCAGTTCTGAGTTCTCAAAATGTTATTGGAGGCTTTCTTTTGAAATACGAGAATAGTCACCTCTTGCTCGAACTGTTAAATGACAATGCTTTTTACAGCTGTTTTTAGTATGTTTTATGTGAAGTTAAACATCAGTGAAATCCACTTCCATCACTGAAGCATAAGAAAACAGCTGGCTTAGCAGTTCTCTTTGAACAAGCAGGGAAAATGAGTTTGAGTTTTACTTCAATCACTTTATTTTTATATTTAGTTTTACAAGGTTTCACATGTATAACACACGCTTCACTTCTTACTAACCCTTGCTTATGTTTATCCATTACTGCATGAATTCCCTCCTGTGCATACCTTTTTAAATTAAATGTAGCCTATCACAACAGCATTCTGAAGAGGGAGCTAGAGCATTACATATAGTGCTTTCTTTATCCAAAAGGATTTATACTAATTTGTATCTTTCAAACAAGACTTATTAAAAAAAAAGAGAGAGAGAGAGAGAGAAACCGCTACCTAGCTGTCTCTGGTCCTTTTTAAGTGCAGAGGCAGCCAATCAAAACCATTAACCAACCTTCTACTGCTTTTACTCAATGTGACTAGTTCATGATACAGTATGGCATACTTACAGGCACTGAAAACCATACTACTTTTATTACAAGACTTAAATGATAGCTGAAATCTCTAATATCATTTATATTTTTCAAAACAGGCACAACACTTTTCACGTGTTTGACAACTTTCATCAGTTTTGAAATTCAGGAAGTAGGTAGTTTCAAACGGAAAAGCTGCTTGGAACATCTGAATACTTTTAAAAGCATAAAACTAAATACACATGTACCAAACACTATTCCTATTTTGTATCAGGCTCCACAGTGTATAGGGAAAACATTCATCATCAACTGAAGTTACAGAACAGCTAATTAAAACATAGTGCTAGTAGAGCAACAATATTAGTCACTGGCAGATGAGAAAAGTTAAGAATCTACAATATACTAAAAACCCCACACAAGTCCATAAACACGAGCTAATGGGTCAGCACAGAAACTAAGACCACTCAGAAGCGGCTTTGCATAAGGAAAATACTCACTAAACTGATTATTATTGCTAGGGAATAGGAACTGGGATTTTCTAAACCCCAGTCTTCACAACCAGATGGTTATTGGAAGGTGTACAGCTCTGCTCCCTTATCTGCCTTTGGCACAGATTTTTAGACCTTAAGAGAAATAGAGGTAGAAGCCAGGTATACTTTTGAATATTTTTAAAACCGAATTTGTATATTGATTTGTGTTTGAGCATCATTTGTTACTGAACTCCAACTAATCATCAATTCATACTCCAGCCACCTACCCTCTCAAAGTTATTACTATAGCTCATGTAAAACATCAACAGTGTCTTCAAACAAGCAAAATAACAATAAATCTCCACTATTCCATCTAAGAAGGGAGATAACTTGTGTTTATTGCACATATGATGAGGGGAGAGCCAAGTGTTGAAGGCACAAACACATACAGAAATATCTATAGGTAATTCTTTTCATTTATTTATTTTTAAACTTTTTTGACAAGTTCACATTCTTATTTCACTTAGAAGTGCCCTCCATAACTTCAGTCTAGGACATTTCCTAGATTGAATAGTTGAAGATAACTGCTTGAAATGTTACGTCAGCAGGAACATTTACACACGGGAATTCTCCTAGAGGCCTTTGAGACGGAATATGAGGGTGAAAGAATTGGAGAACATATTAATCCGATGTAAAATCAGAAGCAAAGAGAGAAAAATTTTAAATATAAACACTCCTAAACAGATAAGCATCTCTCATGGTAAACACTTCAACAGCATAAATTGGAAGATGCTTCTCAAACTCAAAATCAAACGCTTACGTTCTCATGTAAAACTGAAAACAACGTCTTACCTTGCCCCGAATTATATATTGCTTTCACAGATTTTTTCACCTTCTGTAGTGCAGTTCTGTCTTGATCCAATGCCTATAATAACAACAAATAAACAAACTTTAAGTATTTACTTCATTAATCAACAGAATACATTGTATTATTTAAAAAGAAATCCACAAAATAAATAGTTTCACAGGCTGGAAAAAACTGCAGATACATCATCTTCAGCCTGCAGGAAGGTCTGAGATAATTCAGTCCCTTCAAGATGAATTAAAGAACTGAACTGAAAATGCTCAGAAGACAAAGTAGAGCAGCAGTGACAGTGCAAAAAGAAAAACACTATTTTAATTTTGCAAAGGGCAAAGCATTTATTCAAATTGTAATATATTTAAAAAAAAAAAAAACCAACCAAGCAGCAGTTAGTTAATGCTTCTACTATAGCCCTACAGTTACTACTACAACTAAATTTCTTGTTAGCTTCTGTGGATTTTCCACAGTAGTAGTCTTCCAACTACAGACACAAATTATCACAGTAACCTCTTGCCCAAACTCCACAACAGAATTTTATAAATGCAGAAGATGAAAAGTAACAAATCAAAAGAAAAAGGACTAAGATCTGATTTTTTGCAACATAATGTGACTGAAAGGAAATATTTATAGTAATAATACTCAAATACGCCTTTTGAGGATTCCATCATTCTGAATTTCAAATTTTCTGCAACAGTTTCAAAATCCAGAAGAAAATGTTTTAAAATAATTATGACTGTGGGATTATATTTCTAGGTACTTCCTTCAAGCAACATAACTTTTCCCTACCCACTCTCAATCTGATGTAAGAAATTAAATTGATAGAATCATGGAATCATAGGTTGCAAATGACCTCCAAGATCACCAAGTCCAACCATCCACCCAACACCACCATGCCTACTAAACCATATCTTGAAGTGACACATCTACATGTTTTTTAAACACCTCCAGGGATGGGGACTCAACCACCTCCCTGGGCAACGTGTTCCAATGTCTGACCACTCTCTCAGTAAAGAACTTTTTCCTACTATACAATCTAAACCTCCCCTGACGCAACTTGAGGCCATTGCCTCTCGTCCTATCACTAGTTACTTGGGAGAAGAGACCAACACCTGCCTCACTACAGCCTCCTTTCAGGTAGTTGTAGAGAGCAATAAGG
>Ga0065711_1010863_pt1 | contig 16069 bp, 10 predicted proteins | sample Hoacrofraction12_FD_59098 | JGI IMG/M metagenome (GOLD analysis project Ga0065711, IMG submission 59098) | Hoatzin crop microbial communities from Cojedes, Venezuela - Epithelial fraction 12 v2 (version 2) | ecosystem: Host-associated > Birds > Digestive system > Esophagus > Crop | place...
AGGTTCTTTTAGTAGGGGGGAGGGGGGGTGCAAGGTTATCATTTACTGGGAACAAGAATTTAGAATTTTGTAGGATCAGTAGTGACCAAGATTTCTGCTTGGTTTTACCTTCACATACTGGCATACAGTTTAACCAAATTAATCAGTGTCTCACAGGCCTTCAATATTTTTTAGTAACCCATGTAATGAGCCCTTCAGTCTTGTGAGTAAAGCATGTTTTATTCACAAACACCTAGAATTAATAGGTGTCTCATTTTGCAGAGTGTTATCAGTCTTACCATCTTAGAGATGAGGAAACTGAGGCGCTGAGAGGCGAAGCAACTTATTCAAATCCTCTAGATGGACAATAGCAATCTCAGGACCACTGGTCCATGCCCACGTACCGTAGCACCTACTCTATATACTTATTTAGACATTGTGGTGCCTGAAGTAGGTGGTTGACCCCAGAGCACAACATGGGGGTGCCCAGGCACCCCGTGGAGTTAACTGAGAGCTGGTTCTTGCAGGGACATCACAGTGTCCTCTGTGCTGAGCTGGGAACCTGGTAAGAGCGTTTTAGCTGGTTTTGCCCCAGGAACTGTGGATGGCCCTCTGGATCTGGACTGTAGCAGAATATGGGATGGTGTCTGAAGCTTAGCTACCTAGGGCAGCTGCTGCACAGGTTCAGGGGAGAGGACTGCAGCCTGAAATAGATGTCGGTGAGATTTGAGCCCCTTCTCAAATGGCGACATTTGAGAGTAAGTGTTCCGGGAGCTGGAACGGTGTTGTAGTTGAGGTACCTGATGAGGTGATCTGAATCCTCCTGCAAGTTTCCCAGGTCCCAGGCCAGTACTTTCTCCAGTAGGCTGACCTGCCTAGGAGTGAGTTTTATTTCACAGCCATCAACTTGGACAATAATCTGATACGAAGCCAGAAACTGCACAGCCTACATCTTTTCAGGGGATTAAATCATGTAACAGAGCCTTGCTAAGCCAGCTGGGCACTTTCAAAACCACGTGCAAAGTCGCTTCCTTGTCATCTGTGTCAGGAAGAGTACAAGCTGGGGAAACGCCTGTATGAGGTTACTCGCCATGGCAGTGCTGGAGCTGGGAATACCGTAGACCCAAGTCTTCCAGTCCCTGGTACGTACGTTACGTTAGGAAAGTAGCAAACGCTAGCGCTCCATCGTGGTTGCTGTCAGAAACTTTCCGACAATCTCAGGAGTGGGGATGTTGAGCTGACGCTAGAGTTGTAAGATGCAGGCTCAGGTTGGATGCTTGGATCGGGATGTAAACTAAGGTTTGATGAGCTTTAAAACCCAGTCCAGTTCAAGTCTAGTGTTCAGAGCATCAGTCTCCAAGAATCCCATTGCATGCTGGAGGCGTGGAGTTTTTAACCAGTTTTGGTGTTTCCTTTCATTGTGTCGGACAGACGTGAAGCAGCTCGTGCTGCTGACCGGCTCCGCGCTCTTGAGCAGAGATACCTTCCTTTCCCTGCCCCAACCCAGAAGACAATGCAATGTGAGTTGACCCAAGTGACTTCAGGGGAGGCTACACAAGCCGTGGTTTGGCAAAGGTGTGGAAGTATTCAGACCACCTGTTTTTAATGGCCAGATAGAGGGAGGTGGAGAGACATCATGAAAAGGAGATGCAGAGGAGATTGCATTAGGTAGTTGATAATATCAGTCTGAAGAGCTCCGAATTCCCATCTGAAATCTTCTCTCAGGAGTCTTAGTTCTTCAGTTAAATGACTAATTAGAGTGTGTTCACACCACAAATCAGCCCAGCAAGGCAAGCTCATAAGAGCTAATGCTGCTCGCTTGCTCCTAGTGGAAGCTGAATATCTCAGGAGCTTGCAGAGGCATTTGTCCCGCTGGAAATCTGTGCCTGTTACCAGGGTATTGGAGAATTTATTGGGAGGGAAAAAGCAAAGAAAAATCCTCTCCCGTGAGGCAGGGCCTGTATCAGTCCCTCTCTCAAGCCGGTTTCTGTGCCTTGTTCTTTCTCTGCTCCAACATCTTATTTAGCGGGAGAAAAAAATTGCAACTAAGTGCCCCGAGCTGAGAGGAGATGTACAGCAGCCAGCGGGACCCTGACCTTCCTTGTAGGTAACAAAATGGATGGTGTGTAGGCTGGAGATGCTGGATGAGGAGGGAGGGGGGATGGCTTGAAGTGGGGTTAAAATTAAAGCCAACATCCGTTACTGAGTGGGCTGCAGTGCTCTGCCATTGCCCTCGGCAAGCAGGGCTGGCCTCAGGCAGGCACAGGGGAACGGCCTTGGGCCACCAGAGGACAAAGGAATGGGCACAGTGGGCATTTCTGAGAGGCTGTAGGAATACCTGTAAATCCATAGAATAGATCCGGAGGTGGTGGTTGCGGAGGGGTATGAAGTAGAGAATGAGTCCTTAAGAAGGAGGAATGAAATGTTCATCTGTGGGGTTTTTGCCAACGTACGACATCTGGGTTTGGTTTTCCTAGCTCAGGGCCCCCACAGGAATTAGTCATCTCTGAGCAACAGAGGGAAGCGTGGCCATTGTTCATCTCTCCCCCAGTTACGAAAAGTCCCTTTTCTGATAATTCCCTACATTCATATCCTCTTTGGTCTGTCTCTGACTTCAGTCTTCGTTGCTGTTCAGCACCGTGAGCCACAGCAAAAAAAAATAATTAGGGCCAGCAGTCTCAAGTCTTTCTGGAGAGGTGGTGTTGGGCCCCAGCTTCCACGGAGGAACAGGAGAGCCTGGCAATGGCATCTCTCCTGCATTCAGCTGTGAGACTTTGCCCCAAATGCCTTCTGTCATCTCAGCAGACCCCATCCTTTTTGCTTTAATTGATTCTGTCTGGCTTTAATTTGATGTGAGAATAGACCTCCCACTGTGAGCACTCAAGAGTCTGTTTGGTGCAAGGGGAGTTGGAAGCTGGGCGTAGTTGTGATCAGAGGCAGGGTTATTTTATTGTAACAGGGAGACAGGGATGTTTTGGGGAGGACACTGAATTCTGTAAACCCATTAACAGTTGAAATGAGGCTTTTCGCTTCCAGACTGGGTTTGTAGGAAGTGCTTGTACAAGAACTTGAAAGCAAAGAATTGTAATAATGATTTTTCATTACAGCTGCACATGGGGTTTGCAGGAGAAGTCTAGAGTCCTGTTGTGTTGGCTCCATGCAAGCGTGCAGCGGGACAATCCAGGGGAACTGGCCATCTGAATGGGCGCGTAGGGGATTTGGAGACAAGGAGGGAGGGAATAGATTGGTCTGTGGTCACCTAACTGCGTGATAGCGAAGAGGAGAATAAATAGGGAAGTCGAAAAGGAAACCTCCATCGTGGGTCTGGTCAGCCAAAGTCTAAACAGTTGTGGAGTTTGTTGTATCAAATCAAAACATTTTGATTCAGCGACCTGTTGACTTGAATCAGTGTTTGTCGAGGCTGCCACAGTGTTGTAGAAACATTTGGTTTTGAGGGTGCTGTATCCCCTGTCACTGGCGGGGTTGGGAGCTCGGCTGTCTCTCCCAAGACACTGGAGAGGGGCGCGCAGCTCGTTGTGGCAAGGGGAGGCTGGAGGAGAGCAATCCTATTTCCGATGGATTGGGTTTAGAGTCTTCAGGTATTTTAAGGCTCTTCAAAGCTGCTCTGTGGCCCCGTTCAGTCTGATTAAGTGTGTTGCTGCTTGGACCACAAATAAGGGTTTTAAGTCAAATGGGAAGATTTTTGAGGGCAGAACAGATGAATAAGTATTGTGAGTTAATTACCTGCAAATTCCTGAAATGGCTTGAGTAATAAAATATAGATATGTGCACACTTTTTCATATCATGCCATTAGCGGGCTGTGCTTCTGTGTCAGGCGATAGCACGCTGTGAAAGGTAGCAAGGCATAGAAGTAAGAATATATTCCAAAATACAAAATTATTGCCTAACATCACTGAAGGTTCAGGTCTTTGAAGATACGATCTGGTTGAAGTGGTCTTCCAAAAGTATCTTGCCCAGGAGCACTGGGGGTGCGGTGAGGTGCTAAGCACGAAACAAGTGAAGATATTGAGGTTAGGCTAGAACAGGACCCCGTGTAGCTCCCAGCCTCACCCACATCTCTCCCAAACACGATTCCTAGTGGTAGCTGAGACCTCATTTTTCTTCTGCAAACAGATTTATTCCTATCTAGTAGTTTTAGTTAGAGTGAAATAGAAATTGTAGACAAGAATACTGTGTAGTTGCTTTTGCTTGAAGTATTTCCTCCTTTCCTTCCCTGTATTAGAAATCTTCCTGGTTTTTGCTTATTTTTTAGCCATTCCACCTGATCCTTCAATATTTCCATATTTCAAGGAGATTTATCCAAATGGCGTGTTTCCATGGTTGATCTGCAGCAATAATGCAGGGTTAATACCTAATTAGTTCCCGGCGACACTGAGCTTTTCATGGATATTCAGTAACAAAAGCAACAACAAACAAGCTGAATTCCTAGGTCTTAATTCATCAGGGAGGAGGAAATAGGAACCTAAAAATGCAGGAATTATTCAGGGCAGTATGAAAGCTTAGTCCTTTCTCTCATGAAGCTTAGAGGATGCTATAGCAGCTGACAGGGAAAATATAACCTCCTCCCGCCCTCCTTCCCTTCGGGGGGACTGTGTATGTGTCTGTGTTTGCAGCCCTGACATCTCCAAACAGGAAAATTCCCAGTTCTGCAACACACTTTAAATAGCTCCTTGCCGATTCCTCTCCCTGCCGCAACCCCTGGTCAACCCGCGCCAGTTTTCTTGACGTTCAGCCATACCTGATCAGTCGTATCCTGAGCAGCTGGATGTGATCAGAGCTGGCCTTCCACCTCGCAGGACGGCGAGCAGATGGGCCCGCGGGCTCCAGCCATTATGTTCCTGAGCACTGAGCTTGTCTGCCTGTGGCCACACAGGGTTTTTTCCCCTCTCAAGCAATCGCAAATAAACCTTTCTGATAAGTAACAGGAAAACAAACAGGCCCTTTGGCTCTGTAGGCAGCGAGAAGGAGGGAGGAAGAAAAACAAACCCAATAACAAAAATCTTTGCTGTGTTTAGGCAGCTCACAGAGCACTTCAGAGTGCCTTCAGGAAGGAGGAGCCGCGTCTGCCCTCAGCCAGAGACAGAGCAGAAGTGGCTCGTTTCGGGATGATTAGCCCTTGGTGCTTTGCAGCCAGGCCCTGGCGTGGGAGCTCCAGGGGCTGGAGAAGGTTTGGCTCGAAGGAGAGCAGCCCTGGAGATCATCTAGCCCAGCAAAATGGAGGCTTTGAGCTGACGGATACAGGGAGTCTGATATTAGCCTTGAAGGCACAGGGGTGGAAGGCTGACGATGGCTGTTGTGAAGGTAATCAGCCATCAGTCCCTGGCAGAAAGTGAAGGGCAGGGAGGATGGTACAGCGCATGAGTTCAGGGCCGTCATGCGAAGAGGCTGGGGACAATCCCGAAAGGCCTCTTTGTGTCCTTGGCTGTTTCCAGAAAGGGTCTCGGGTTCTGGAAGGAGTCATAGGACACTTTGCACTGTATGTGAAGAAAGCCAAGCAGAGCGTAACGGGCCAAGGCAAAACCCAGTGTCTTGGGGGTTCACCGTAGCGATTGGAGAGCTGAGGAGGGGTCCTCAAGTTCCCCACCGCCTTAGTGTGACCTGATCCCTGATCATGGTGGAAGGCTTGGGGCAACAAAAGACATTTTTTGCAAAAGGAGTGTTATGGAAATGGTAGGTGTTGTCTGCCTTGTATTTTCCTTTCCTGCGTGCCATGGAAATGAGGCTTTTCCAGACAACCCTGGCTTCACGGAACTATGTGGCTCAGCCAGCAGCGGTTAGAGGTGCACACCAGGGCATCCAGATGGGACCTGTTTATGGTCTAAACCTAAGGATGGAAAAAAACCCCTCATTTTTCCCTCTGAGCCCTGTCCGTACAACACAGAGGCTATCGCTGTGCTATGTGTGTGTGGTACGTGAATACACGAGGGCCACAAGAAACCTTCAGCCATGCAGACTAGGGGGAAAATGCTTCCTCTGAGTTGTTCAAAAGCCACGTGATGGAAGCTGCTGGGTTTTGCTGCCCCGTGGGCAGAGATCTCTACCAACGCCACAGAGGCGTGCTGCCGGGCCAAGTGATGAACTATAAGGCTGCCTGCTAGCACAACACCTTTTAGGACGGGAGCCTGCATTCTGGGTAGACGTGCAGTTCCTCAGGGTTCCTTGGAGGGTTCAGCCTCTCAAGTGCACTCCAAGCTGGTAACAACCTCGTTCCCGAAGTCAATAGATGATGAACTTTTTCAGCTTGGAAGTCAGACCAGTGCGGAGCCTTTGAAACCTTTGCCTCTGGAGATATGGCCAAGGTTATCATCCTGGCACGTCCACAGTGAGCTCGGACGCTATCTTGAAATGCTGCCAGAGTCGTCGGCGTGCTCGTGCTGAAATGCTGAAGCCACGCGAAGGGCCCCGTGGCCCTGTCGCCTCAGCGTCGTCCTGCCTGAAAGGAACCAGAGCACAAACATCACCGCGAGGTTACGGCAGATGGTACCAGGCACGAGTTGCATCGCTGCCGACGCGTCTTCTCCGAGGTCTTCAGTGGGAATCGCTCCTGCAGAGTGATGTTGTTCTGTGGCCCTAAATACTGGAACTGTGGAGAGGAATAGGAAATTCGTGTGGGAAATTCATTCAGAGAGGGAAAATGAGAGCATATGGGATCAGCACCAAGTGGGCCAAACATTACTGTCGGTCGCTTCGCAAGCCGCTCCACTGAAGCAGACGGCATTCATTGTAGATTTATGCCAGCATTTCCGAGAGTCACTCCTGGGGCAGAGCCAGTTCTGGTAGAGGATTAATCTTGCTGGAAAACTCCCTCTTGTTCATTGCTTGGTCTCCGACACTCACACATGCACACAAACAAATCTCGGTGACCCTCCGACAACCCAGTTAGCTAGCAGGGAATTAAAGGATGTGAAACCCTAGCTTCCCCTCAGCACAGCCCTGCATCTGCCGCAGCCCGTTCGGAAGGCAGGACTAGCCACCTGCTAGTTGTTTTGCTCGAGGAGAAAATGCCTTTTGGACGCGTAGGAAACAACTAATCCAGTCCCCTGGGAGGGACAAGCTGTTTGTCATTCCCACAGTACAGCACAGGTACTCAGCACCTTCCCAGACTGTGGGGCACTGTGGCTTTTCTCTGGTTGCTTTTCCACCTGACAGCAGCTCTGCATTTTGCTTTTATCTAATGGTAGCATTGCTCAGACATTGATATTTGGCCATCCACCTCAGGACAGTGAAAAATATTGTGTGTCCTATTCCCATGCATGCATCCCTTCTCAGCTTAAATATTAATAGAGAAAGCTGTGTTGCACGTGCTGGATGCACATCTCCTTTACGTGCTTTCTGGTGGTGCGTTGTGCAGTTTAAGACCTTTGAGAAATACGGATCTTCTCTAGTTACCGCTTCTGTCTCTCTGTGCCTGATGGACTGGTCAGTGGCATCCTCTCACCGCTGCTTCCATGGTGTCACTGCACCCAGTGAAGTGTGCTTGGCGTGGGGTTGGGTTTGGGGTTTGGTTTTGGTTTTAACCCAAATTTGCCACTGCACTGGAAGTGCAACAGATGCTTCCCTGGAGTCGGTCTCAAGAGCAGAAGGGATAGTTTAATGGTCTGGAGCAGCAGGCTGGGAATGCCTCCCTTCCTCAGGAACAGCAGGCTCGGCTCCGCGGTCTGCTCAGCCTTTCCGCCTTCTGAGGGCAATAAATTGAACAACATGCAGTTTACTGCCTGCCCGCGAGTTTCGAGTGAAAGAGGTAGGGAGGGGGAAAGAAAACCATGAGGCCAGCCACTCGGTGGGTGCAAATCAGTGTGCCTTTCCTAGCTTACACCAGCCGTAGGGCTGGCCCCAAGGTCTTATGTTCACATTATCCTGGGGCTCATATTGCAAGAATGCAGGGCTGGCCAGATGTGCTAGCTACAGTATCCCCTCCTTAACTGATGGGGTACCAGCTGCCGCTCCCTGCCCGCCGAGCAGCCAGGCTTCCCTGGTGCCGTCTGCGTGTGGCTCGGAAGGTGCTTTGGGATCCTTGGGAATGGCTGCCAGCACAGAAATGCTATCTCTATTCCAGGACACAATGGTAGGAGGGCAGGAACAGCCGAGGAAGTTTTTCCTCCTTGGAAGTGATGTTCATCTCCTCCCCCAGCCCAGCATATGGAATTCTGGATCACATTTCTCTCTCTTGCCAATAAATATTGCAGATTTATTGCTCTATACCTGGTGGGTAGTAAATTGCATTCCACCTCTGTTATAAGGCTCTTTGCTATGACACAGCCTTGCAGCTCCATTAAACCTTAATTACAGCAACACTTCATTGGGTTGCCGTGATGGTCGGAGTGCCATTGCAGTAGGGAGGATGTATGGCCAAAACAGGCTGATGCAGAGGGGCTTGGGTTTGTTTTGCTTCCTCCTTTTTTAAGGATTACGGAGAGTTGAGCCCAGCAAGGGGAATAGATGGAGGCTCAGCCTCTTGCTCTCTGCTCATTTTCCGTAACAGCTGGCTTCACCTGCCGCAGCCCCGGCAGCGCTGCTGCTCCCTGACGAAGTGCTCAGCAAAGCGCTCAAAGGTGCCTCTAGCAAATGGCTGATTTGCCTTTGTGTTTGAGATGCATCCTAGATTCCGCGTTATCTCTAGGTTTGGTAGCGTGAGGAATGCGGCGTTTAGTCAGATAGAATGCTAGGAGCAAAACGGGGCTTGGATTTCTATAGAGAGTAGCAAGACAAATCCTAAGAGCAGTTTCAGGCGTGTGCGGTCAGTTCGAGCTCGTCCTTCCATAGGGAGATCGCTGCTGTGTCAGCTGCAGGCGCTGGTGCTGGTGCCGTCCCTGCCAGCTTGCCACTGTCCTTCCCTGCAGCCTGGGAGAAGGAAAGAGGCCTTGTGTCAGCAACCACTGCTGCTGCACCGGCTCCGTGGAGGTCGATGTCATCTGATGTTTTCACCATGCTTCTCCAGCCTCTGCTGCCTGCGGGCTGCCTGAGGCCACAGCGAAGGCTGGGAGCGGGCGGAGTTCTCAGTGCCTGTGGAGGTTGGATGTGTGGAGAGATGGTTCCCAGTTCCCTTCTCCAGCCAGGCATGGAGGAAGCACGGGAGAGGCTGTCCCGTGCCTGTGCTTCCTCCGGACTGAGGGTGTTCTGCTTGGCCTTATGGCTTTTGTTCTGGAGCCCGCTCCTGGCCTAGGATGAGTCCCCCAGCCCCTCGTGCAGATCTGCTTCAGTATTGGTATGCGTTGTACAGACATCCCTTCCGAGGTCGGTGTTGAGCTCTCCCTGCGTTCTGATGAGCTAACCAGAAAGCGCTAATGGCTGCACCAGCAGCTTGGATTCCTTGCACCATTTCATAGGTGAGCACTGTGCTGTCACATCTGCCCAGGAGGAGGACTGTTTCGTTCCCAGTTTGGAAATGATTCGCCTCCTCAGTCATACTGGTGCGATACCAAGCGTTATACGTGGTGTAGCTATGACAGTAACTGAAACTGCTGGAGATTCTCCGCAGGATTATCTTCTTGTAGCACAATGCCCACGCTTCAGTAACAGTTTTGACTGTTCTGGTCACTTTGTGCAATGCCTATCGTCCTTTAAGTCCACTCCTATGAGTAAGGGTGTTTGTATTTTACCACATCTATATCTAGTCCAACATCCATATAGCTCGTACTTAGATACCCACAGGTATTTGTAGATAGGCAGCACAGAAACCTTTTACTCTGCTGCTGTTGCAAAAAGCAGCTACCAGAAAGCAACTAAAATCTTTCTACAAATTCATTTGCTGAGCTCTTTAACGAAGAGCTAACACATGGGAAATACTTGTCTGTGGAGAGCCTGTTACAGAGCCTTGTTTGTCCTGATTCTCCCCTCTCGCAGCAACCTTGAGATGTCAGACGTAGGAAATGTGGCCACAGCTGTTTGTGCACTTAAAGGTTTTTTTTCCAAGGCCACATCCTTCTGTTCTCCCATAGATTACTTGGAAAGATGCTGCAGGGACTCCAGAAAGCCAAGGTCTGTGTGCCACGTGCAGGTGTTGCCAGGAGATGGACAGCTGTAACATTTGAAAACTATCAGAGAACTGATTTGGTGGTGGACTTTTTTTCTTCTCCTCCTTCCTTCCGTCTTGAACTGTGCATTAGAAGACTCTTGCCGTAGGTTGATGTTCCTAACAGAGCCGCGTTATTCAAGCAGTGGTGAAATGTGATAGCACGTGTTAGGAGTGAGATGGGTACCCTGTCATCCGCTGCTGGTAAAAGCAGCGTTCGGCTGCTCTGGATCCTGGACTGGGATAAATTGTCGTTTGCCGAAGCACTGCCCAGCCCTTGACTCATTTTCCTCTCTAGGGCAGTTAAGCCGTGCCAGCTCTGCGTGGTGCAGGAAACGCGACTGTACCGTTTTCTTCTAAGAAAATGTCATCACCTGGATGAAAAGGGATTCTTTTTCTGTGTGCAAATGGGTATGTTTTCAGGAATTCGTGTTTGAAATAACCGAAGAGGGAGACAATGTCAGACTCTGACTTCAGTAGTTACAAATCAAAGGAGTTTATTCTTTCTCCTTGGGGGGGAAAAAATTTAATTTTTAAAATGCAGTTTATATGTAGACAAATTAAAGATGTGTAAAATTAAATGGGAATGTTTTGAAGGAGCTGAAAATATATATTTTGATTAACTCAAATGAATTTAAAAATAAATCATGGGGAAAATGAAATGTTGGTCAGGTTTTGTTGGTCCTCATTTGAAATGGAAAATAATTTGCAATCTTGACACTTTTCATGGGATGAAAAGTCCATTTGCTGATTAAGGCCCAGATTCCCCCTGGCTAATTTCAGGCACTATTGAACTGCTTAGTGCCACAGGGCCCTTCGATCCATCTGAGATTTAAATTGCCCTCTGGAGGTACCTATTTCTTTCACTGAGAAGACAGGGGCAGCGTGACTTCGAGGATGTGCGTCTGCGGTAGCTGCCTGAAGTTGGGTGACGCGCCACAGGGCGTGGCACTCTTCCCTCGCCCGCCTGGCCTCTCCGCTTGCCGCGTTTGCGTTCGTATGCCCTGCCTGCTCTCCACAAAAGTTGGGAGCTGGGTTTTGGCATTTCTGTCGTCTTACTTTTTCAAAGAGCGAGGAGATTTCCCCTAGAATATACATTGTCATCTGCTTGTTTCCTGTTGGTGGCAAAAATTCTGGAGGACTGACAGGGTCAGATCCTATGAGACGCAAAGAAACAAGATTTGTAGGTAAGATGGAGGGGGATCTTTGGTCAGGGCGTTCGTTCTCTTTTAATCGCCGTGTGCCACGACTTTCAGCTCTCACATCTGGTTGGCAGAAGGCAGGTCCTCTTCACCAGCTCCTCCACAACGTGCCTAACGCTCTCCTCCGTCTTTAGTACTCCTTGACCCAGAACAAAAGTGAAAATGTGGCATGCCAGAAGAGGCTAACAAAGTGATGCACAGCCCTCTTCTCCCCATGACATCACTTCGATGCGAGAGAGCAATCTTCTTTGCGTCTCACCTGACCGGCTGGCGACAGCAAGGGGACACGTCTGCTCCAAGTCATTTCCCATGCTGTTGTCCCGCAGCGCTGTCTTGCCTGGCTGAGTTTTCCGCTCTCTTCCAGGATGAGGAGACACTGTCTGGAGGTCCAGCCTGGCCCACTTCATGCCCTGGTCCCAACCGATGTCCTCCTGACTTATTTGTGAGGGCTTTGGTCATCTGTCCCGTCAGCCGGCTGGTTTGCTTGAGGTGGCTGGGCATTTGGGAAGTGTTGTTTCTTTTAAATACGTAGCCTGTACTGTTCTTGTTTTGGGCTCATAAAACCTAATGAGATATGGGTCAACATTTAAGTTCTGTGGAAAATTACATCCTGGAAGACTTTGTGGAGCCAAAGGCTTAGCTGGTATTAACTCGAATTATATTCTGTCGAACTGTACAGCAGCAGCCGTGGCCTTTGACGGAGACCTTGTTCTCCTTGGTGGAAAGTTCAGCGTTACTGTGGCGTCTGAGCGGTGGGAGACGCACCAGGACACGACCCCGCGTGAGTGAGCACCCTTCCTCCTCTGCCGCATTTTGGGGGGAGCGGAGCGTCTTGCCGCACCAGGCTGCGGTCTCGTCCGCGGTGGAGCATTTTATTCACCTTTCAGGTTTCCAGCAACTGTCGCAGACTCCTTGGTGCAGCACGTAGGGTATGGCCGAGCGCTTTGGTTCGAGCGTGGCAAGCGAGCATATGCTCTTGGAGGCAAGCAGGCAGCATAGGAGCGGGGAGGGGGGGGAGCAAATTAAAATACAGTTGTTGGCTGATATGAAAAAAAAAAATCCTTAAATAAACCACAAATTACAAAAAAAAAAAAATCCTGTGAGAAGGAAAGAAAGTAACAAGTCTGTGGAGGATGGATGTTTGGAACTGTTCAGCCTAATGCATGCCAGATTCCTTCTCTCTGCTCTCCCCCCGCCCCCTCCCGCTGCCTTCCCCTTACCAAATGCTGTCTGCTAAACTTCTGAAACACCCTTTGCCTTTTTGACCCTTCAACTCATCTTGAACTTAGGAAAAATTGGGGGGGTGGGAAGGACTAGTTGCCTGTGTAGTGCATGTGGCTGCGCCAAGGCCGGGGGTGCGCGCTGGGGGTCTGCAAGCAGGGGGGGCTGACACGGGCTTTGTGTGGTTGATGCTCCCCTGAAAACAATTTGTATCCTGTTAATAGAATTAGTAAATATTTGTAGCTCCCTTTGAAGCCTGTGTCCCCAGGGGATGTATGGAGGGGGGGCAGAGAAATTAAAGAGACAAGTTACTGATTTAGTCATCCCGTCCCCTTCCCCCAGCCCCTTTCTTTCATTTTCTCCCTCCTTTATGAAGACGCTAAACAGACAAAGTGGCGGGTTGAAACGCGGCTGGTGCTGCTGCGTGCGGAAGTGACAGGGGTGGTACCCGGGGCGAGGGCGGTGGAAGGGCAGGCCTGAGATCTGCTAATGCGAAAGCCATGCCCGTCCCATGAACCGAGTCAGGGGGCCGAGTTCCTGAGCGCCGGCAGAGCCCCTTCGGCAGGGCTGGCACGCGGGCAGCTCCGGCCTGTGGGCTTTGGCTCGTGCGACTGCTTTCCGGGATCTTTCAGCTCCGTCGCACGCCAGGTGACCACGAAGGAAGATACGTATGCATGTGTCTCACTTCTTCAAATCCCTCTCTCTCCTTTCCAGTGCAGTATTATAAACTGGTAAAGGATAAAAGGAGGAGAAAGTGATCTCAGATCAGAAAACTGAGTCATGTAGGGCTGAGACGTTTCATTTCCCCCTTATTATTTGTGATTCACTGCTTTACAGAACCGCGCAGATGCGCAGGCTGAGGTTGAATCACCTGCAGGTTTCTAGGTCGTGGACACGTTCCAGCTCTTCCCCGCCAACAGCTGGCAGTTGAAGTACCCGTGGATGACCAGGACCACCCAAAAGGAGGACCAAGTCTGAAACAGCGGAAATTCAAAGGGCTGTTGGCATCTCCAGGCATGGCGTTGTTGCTTGGGAGTGATTTTGATGGGGGTTGGGGAGGAAGTTTGGGTGAGTTTCGTTACTTTGAGGTGTGGAAGGGAGCGAGCGTTGTGCCGTTGTTTAGAGAAACGTGCTCGCGTTGACTTGCCAAGTCTACGCAACTCCGTAGTCCTCTGATCACGCAAAACTCTTGGCAAAAGAGCTGAGGTCCTACAGGTGCAGTGGCTTCTAAAAATGTACATCTGAAGTAAGCTTTTGCCTCATATGCAGACTATGAACTGTTGGGGGGCGGGGGCGGAGCTGAGGAGGGGGCACTGCATTTCCTGGGAACCACCAGGGCCAGATTAGAAACGCAAAGTTTGCACCACAGGAGTTGCCGTGCTCCAGATGCAGTAGAATCTGATAACCTGCATCTTCTTGATGCTTTTCCAAATTTAAACTGGTTGGACCTGAAGGCCTGTATTTTGTGGGTTTGCTGTTTGTAATACTAAAGCTTTCTATGAAGCCGTGTTAACCTGGCGGAGAAGAGCAGTGTGGGTCNCTGCTGCAGCCCTGCGACTGTGAAGGCAGGCAGCGCTCGGCGCTTCACCNGGAGAAGGTGCAGCTCTGCTGCTGTTGCAGGGTCAACCCNTGCTGGAGAGGAGAGGCACAGAGGGCTAGAGCCAGTTTTAAAAATGAACTGGCCATCACGCAGCTTCGCTGCATGCTCTGGAAGATCGGTTTGTTCCTTGGAAACAGAGCAACAAGCAATCCTAACTGGTGGCGTGGCTGCCTGCTGGGTGAGACCAGGCCACATTGTCATCTCATGCAGCTGATAACGTGGGGGAGGTGAGGGACTCGCTCCCAAAGTCTGGGCTTTGAAGTTGGAAATTTGCCTTCTGATTTTGGGGGGCTGCGGAAATCAATGAAGAAACCTCGTGTGGTTCATTTCTGTCTTGGGGACAAAGAGCAAGCAAGGCAGGCTCTTTATTCATTGAATATTGGGTTGTCTACATGCCAGGAATGTTTAATGGAATAGACAGGCTTCACTTCTCTGGGAGCTGGCAGCTAAGTGTCACCCAGCCAACATCTCCCACAAGTGCCAGTGGAGAGAAGCGGGCGATTCCTCTGAGTGTCTCTGGAGTTGTCCATTTGCCTCCGTGAGCTGCCAAGTCAACCAGCGTTGTTATCTCAGATACTGGGGTCTAACGAAGTTAGACTGGATGAGTCTATTTTTCAGCTTAGAGTTTGTTGTCTTGGGAGATTTCAACCCAGATAAAGAAAATAGTTTAATTCATACTTGGTCGAAGGTCGGCATTCAAAGTTTCTTCACCTAAAGAATGAAAACCTTCGAAAAGGCCCTGACCTTCACCTGAAACAGAAGTCTAAGAAATTAAACCATAAACTGTTTTAAGCTTTTGAATTTGCCTTTCTTGAGAACAGGTTTAGAAAGAGAGAAACAACTGCAGAAAATTTCTGGAGCATCGTTAGGCTTTTTTGTGAAAAGGCAACAACAGAAACGTTCACAAGTCTTTACAAAAGAAAACTTGAAGGAAAATAGTTGCAAAACGCACTTCGTGTGCTTCAACCAGCTGGATTTTCTGGCAGCCCCAGTGAAATCTAAACAAGGCAAATTACTGTCTTGTTTTGTTTTGTTTTGCAATGTTTTTTATCCCGGCTGGGCAGTACAAAGCACATCCTCTGTGGGAAGGTGTCGCAGACTGCAAACGAGATAAAATTCCCTGTGATTATATGGGGTGTTTCTCAGCGGAGAGTCAGCACATGTGGAGGTCCGATCCTTTTAACGCGCACGTACAGTGGAAGGAGAGGAAGTGGAGTCCATTAAGGAGAATAGTAAAACCAGGAGTCGAGTAGTGAATGGGCGGCCGATCCAGTAACGTCATGTGAGCGCCTTTCACTCCCACTCGTTGCAGGAGGTATTCAGCAGTTTTGCAGGGCTGAGCCCCAGATCGTGTGAGCGAGGGCCTCTTTTGCAATTCTATATGTCTGCTCTACCTTTTCCAGACATGCACCCCTGGTTTTATTAAGCACATGGCTTGCCGTGGTCCTTAAGTTCCCAGCAGCTCTTTCCACTCCCATTCCCACCCAGAGCTGAGAGACCTATTACCAGGTAATGATGTGTCAAGCAATAGGCAAGGTAGGAGAAAAGCGCTGAAGGAAAATGCTGATGTAGCAGTGGAAGTGTCTATTTTTTTTTTTTCTTTCCTCCTGCATGACCTGGTTTTCGGTATCCAAAGCCTTTCACTTGTTTCTCCTTAGATGAGTGGGTGGATTTGGGGGACTGACAGAGTGGCAGCAGGTCTTGTCTGAAAACTACTGTAATGTTTCTCAAATCCCCAGATTGAAAAAGTTGAAGCAGTGAGTTTTAACCTTACTTGGGTCTATATAGTGACAGAACAGTTGAATTGGGACCTTACAAATGCTTATAAATATCTTCAGGGTGGGTGTCAGGAGGACGGGGCCAGACTCTTTCCAGTGGTGCCCAGTGACAGGACAAGGGGCAATGGGCACAAGCTGAAGCAGAGGAAGTTCCAGCTGAACCTGAGGAAGAACTTCTTCCCTCTGAGGGTGACGGAGCCCTGGAACAGGCTGCCCAGGGAGGTTGTGGAGTCTCCTTCTCTGGAGATATTCCAG
>Ga0065711_1041536_pt1 | contig 16069 bp, 16 predicted proteins | sample Hoacrofraction12_FD_59098 | JGI IMG/M metagenome (GOLD analysis project Ga0065711, IMG submission 59098) | Hoatzin crop microbial communities from Cojedes, Venezuela - Epithelial fraction 12 v2 (version 2) | ecosystem: Host-associated > Birds > Digestive system > Esophagus > Crop | place...
TGCTGTAGGTGCCCCTGCTTCGGCGGGGGGGTTGGACTAGATGACCCACAGAGGTCCCTTCCAACCCCTACTATTCTGTGATTCTGTGATTCTGAAATGGTCCAGCTGTTTTGTAAGGTAACCACTGAAATTCCCAATAGGTTCTCTCATCTTTTCCCAGATTGGGTGGTGTTGTCCACAAAGGAAGAAGAGACATGGAGAGATGATGGACAAAACTGGGATTCAAGTGTAGCATTAATCTCCTGTCTCTGGTGAAAGTCTAGCTGAGGTTGTCAGGAGTTACGTCCTTGAGGTATGACAGTGTAGGGTAGCTTTCTCCCAATTCCCACGTTGGAAAGCCAGGATACTACCACAGGGATATCAAGGAGGAGGTGAGATTGATCTGTTCTCTGGTCCATGTTGATTATTCTCCAAGAAAGGGGAATAAATAACAACCCCGCAAAGGACATCTGCAATCTTTGTGCTGGGACTGGGCTTCTCAGTGTGAGATTTCATGTCCTTTGCCTACCATACATTTGCCTTGCCCATCCATGGCTGTGCACATCTGGAGTGATCTAACCCCATGCAGCTGGGATTTTCCACCTCTTCTGCAGAGACCTTCCCTCCCCCCACTGTGACACTTTTTCCCAGTATTCAAGCTCTGTTGATTTTTCTTCCATTTTCATCTCTACTGGCCCAAGCAGTATTGCTGAAAATTTGTCTGTAAACATGCTGTGAACTCAGAGGCAGGCAGCTGGTGACTCCATGTATGTGGAGAACCAAACACAGGACCAGAGTGTGTGGTGATTTAAAATCCTATTCTTCTGGGTAATGGAGACCTTTCAAAGCGAATCCTGCTGGAGATCTTGTCAAGTCATTGGATCATTACACCCCTCCCCAGTCAGAATGTGGCCCTGTATGTGTAGTCCCACCATGGCTAACTGATGAGTTAGAACCCTATTGTCCCTCTCACACAGCAGCATTCTTTCATGGTAAGATTTGTCACCATATCAGACTATACCTTGCTGCTACGTATGTGTTTATTTCCTTTGATCTTCCTAGTACACAGGTAACTCCTTCCACCCTCTTGTCTATACCAGTTAATCTATAACATTACCTGTTTGCCTGCAGTCTTCTCAGTAGGCCCTGCCCCAAGTGATATTCCTATCAGAACTTCAAAGGTGGATTAATATGGTTCTTTTTAATGAATTATCAGTTGTAGTTTTCTATCAGTCTTTGCATCCAAGGGTCTTTTCTGGATTACTGCTCCCCACAGCCTCTGGCTTACTGTTTTGACCTCTCTTCAGTGAGCACTGTTACTCTGTGGATGTTTCTGCACTTGCAGATATGTTCAATTTCTTGCTATTCCCATTACGTCCCGCTCTTCATTTACTGAAATCCCTTTAGGATGGTGCTTCTAATAAATGATTTGCAATTCACACTCCAGCTGGGTGTTATCTTTGAACTTGATTGATGTGTTTTTCTTCTCCTTCCTTGATGTTACTGCAGATGAATATAATGTCCAACACAGCAGGAGTCCCTGAGGAGCCCAACATGGCAATATTTACAAGCATACTCCTCTTTCTGTTCCAGGGGGAGATTTTAATCGCTTTCGTTGTTACTCTTTGTATCCACCCTACATCTTTCTTATTCTGCTTTGGACCCAGTCCAGCCACTGTTAAAGTCAACTCTGTCTGCATGGAGTGCTTTAGGGATGGACCAGGATCTACAGGAATATTATGTCTGAAGAAACTGAGTAAAATTGCTTACTGAAATTAGGAGGTCTCCGCAGGAGAGCTCTCTGTACAACCAGTTGAATTGTCAATGAGTGAAACCCTTAAGGGCAAATTTACTGAGTGACTCAAGGGACTGTACCCCTCTCCTCCTCCCACCAGCATGGCCCACTACTCTGTATACTCCATCCCACATGACGTATAAGCAGCTGCTTATTCTTCACTGTCCCCACCCAACACACACCACCCCTGTGGTTTTCCTCCTCCCATCAACATCGTGAGTATAATCTGGCTGTAGGGTTTATCACTTGGATGCAACTGCTTCTTTTAATGTGACCTGCCTTTGTGTGTAACACATTTCTGTTTTGTTCTTCCTGCAGAACATCTGCTAGTAGTTTCTGATTATTAGAGACCAAGTTTCACCTGGAAAGGATGTTAATTGATCTGTAATTCCCCTTTTGGAAAAGAAGCTTGATGTTTTCCTTTTGCCAGTCATCAGGGCTTTCTCAGTTCTTCAGGAGCGTTTGAATATAATGGATAATGGGCCTAAGAGTTTTTCAGCTAATTCCTTTAATACCCTTGGGTATGTACCATCTGGCCCTCTGTGCTGATTTGAATGCATTGTACTCTTAATATTTCTTTGCTGTTTCTTTAATGATTTTGCTATCGTTAACTCTCAGCTTCTTGGCTTTCCTTTGATTGCTCATTGCACAGAGTGTTTTTAAAGGAAATTTAGAAAACTGAAATAGGTCATGATTTTTTCAGCTCACTGTATCCATGGCAGAAATGAACTCACTTCTAAAATTCACCTTTCATCAAGAAGCATTGTGTCTTAAAAGTATGCGCTGCAACTATTATCTTTTACTCTATCCAAGTAAGACTGCATTTACAGAACATTTTCTGCTATTTGAAAAGTCACACACAAGAGAATTTTATCTTGGTCTAAGACCCTATATCCAAGTCTTGTCTACTCGATACTGCTAGGGAATTTTCCCTTCTTCCTATCGCATCCTATTTTCTCTCTCTCCAATAACATTTATGTGACCCTGCCTACATCCTTCAGATACTTGTAGACTCATGTCTGCTATTTTCTTATCTCTTTGCCAGCTTATATCTAAGCATCACTTAATCTTCATAAATCAAACCCACACCAAACGATCTGATCATGTCTCTACTCTTCTTCGAGGCCTCTGATTTTACAGTGTTTGGCATTGGGATGCCAAGAAATTAACAGCAACCTTTCAGCTGTGTCTAAGCCAGGCCAGTTAGTGTGGTGCCCACTGAGAATGGCATGGGTCTTTTGCAATGCAAGCTGGCTGCCGAAAGTTACAGGTAGATTGTCCTCCTGTATCACCTCCCAGCCTTTCCTTACGTGGCTGCTTCTGAGTGTCCTTTGGGGATATTTTTTCCTGAGTGCTTGTAGCCTATATCATTCCAGTTTCATTGTTATTTCCTGGCCACATTGTTAATCTCTGTAGGTGCTGCAGGGTAATTTGTCATTCAATAACTTTCAAAACTCCTCCCATTTTATCATCAACACCATCTTGCTGTACTGTGCATTTCCCTTGCTTACTTGCATTTCCCTTGCTTTTATTTTTCTCCAAACTTTTCTTCCTATTTTTCCATGTTTTTACCTGAATATTTTTCCTTTTAAATGACTTTTATAGGATTTCCTTTTCCTTTTTTTTTTTTTAATTATTCTCCTTTCTATGTATGCATGTTAGACACAACAGGTTTATACTGGACTAGCTCTAATACATAGTCTCCTTGAAATAGCTACAGACAATGACAGGTCTACCCACATGCTGAAAGATGTAGTAAAAGGTAAGTAAAATTTATTAGATGAAACAGCAAGCAGGCAGCACGTCTACCAGGGCATGCTCCCAGGATGGCTTCAGTTTGGATGTGAATCATTCCCTGTACAATCCACCCAAGATGGAAGTGGACAATCTCCTTACTTCTTGCTTTTAGGTGGCACTAGATAAGAAAGCTCCTGTCTTAACTCAGGTCAGATTCGCCAACAGGACTACGCTGGAGCTGCTTTACACTTCTGTTCTTCCTCAGCTCCTGCATGAGTGGAGGGGCAGGAGCAGATCAGTTCAGTCACCTTTGATGACTTTGATGCTGTTGGCTAAGGGTGTTCCCAAGGCTGCTTTCAGCAGCAGGCTTGCCTCCCTCCTGCGTGGCACATGCCCTGAGCATAGCCACAGAGTGCCATGGAGGGGCACACAAGCCCCACATACCTCTTCAGCCCCAGCACTCAGGGTCCTAGCAAAAATGCAGGGAGCCCCCAAGCCCTGTGTACAGAACATTAGCTAAGAGACCCTTGGGTAGCAGATATCTTGGATGGCCTTCAGGCCTCTCCAGAGGCTGCTTTCAGTTCCATACGGACATTGACTTCAAGACCAGTAGTTGTGATTGCCTTCCTTTCACTCTCTAGCACTCCATTTCTTTGCATGACCTGCGAGGTGGTGTCTGGATATGGACTAGTCCATGCCTGTCAAAATGCTGGATGGGAGGCAGACCAGGATAGGACACTGGGTAACTTCCCTAAGCCTTCAGGCTCCAAAGAAGAAATGACCCCTTTTTTCTGCTGAAAAATGAAAGAATTGCAGAGACAATAAACAAAGGGCTGCATTAAAACCTCTGTTTGCAGGAGATCATGAAAATTTCTGTATCAACGTTACTGTATCAACCGTACTCCCCTGCAGGAGGAGGGATTAAGAGTGTTACAAGACAGATTTACAAACGAAGAATCCAACGGAAATCTTTGGCAACCCCCTTCCCTTCCTCTTCTGGGTCTCACCCTGGCTTCTTGTAACACTTAGAACGAAACCACCAGCTCTTGCTTATTTTAATGTGTTCTCTATTTTGCCCTGAACCCAAATGAGAAATCAAAGGTCTGGCTCAAGCACTTGCAAGTAAAAAAGCTCTAAAGCCAATATATTTAAGGCCCTTGAATGATATACTGGAAATAATTCATCCTAAGACCATGAGAGGGGAATAGTGTTGTTTGTTAAAGGAATGTGCATTGTGCTGATAGTAGGCAGCACTGACATGTAAAGAGCAATGAGTGATACTGCAAAACAAAATAAAGGTGAGAAAAGGGGCATGAAGACTGCATTGCACTGTGTTGTGGAAGAGGAGCAAAATAAAGGCAAAATCCAGTTTCAAGCTGCCTTTATTTTCTCTTCCAATCTGATCCTTCGCTTCCGTTCTTAGAAATTTGCATTTCAACATGTCTTTCTTGGTACACAAGAGTATGGTATATCTTGATACATCCGTGGTACACAGGAGCATGACCATCTCTCTCCCATATAGTACTACAATGTGTTTATTACCATCCAGGACTCATTTATTCTCTGTGACTTGTCCATTTTTGAACTAAGATAAATCAAAGTTATGAAAGCATCAGTGTGCTGGTTTTGACTGGGGTAGAGTTAATTTTCTTCGCAGTAGCTCATATGGGGCTATGTTTTGGCTTTGTGCTGAAAACAGTGTTTATAATAGAGGGATGTTTTAGTCACTGCTGAGCACTGAGTCAAGGCCTTTTCTGCTTCTCACCCCACCAGCAAGGAGGCTGGGGGTGCACAGGGAGCTGGTAGGGGACACGGCTGGGACACCTGACCCCAGCTGACCAAAGGGGTATTCCATACCATATGGCGTCACGCTCAGCATATAGAGCCGGGGGAAGAAGGAAGGGGGGGACATTCAGAGCGATGGCATTTGTCTTCCCAAGTAACCGTTATGTGTGATGGAGCCCTGCTTTCTTGGGGATGGCTGAACAGCTGCCAGCCGATGGGAAGTAGTGAATGAATTTTTTGGTTTGCTTTTCTTGTGCATGGGGCTTTTGCTTTACCTATTTAACTGTCTTTATCTCAACCCATGAGTTTTCTCACTTTTACGCTTCTGATTCTCTCCTGCATCCCACTGGAGGTGAGTGGGCGTGCGGCTGTCTAGCTGCCGGCTGGAGTTAAACCATGACAATATAGACACATCCCAAATAGTCCTTTCGTATCAGCGTTTTGTCTCTGTTACTCTGTATTTTAACAAAACACTGTGCTTTCTACTCTGTCACTACAAACATCTGCCTTATGTCCCTTTGCTTCACAGGTAAGTAATGTTTTCTCTTTCCATCTTCTAGTAACAAGGTAAATGCACCTTTGCAGTCGTCATTCCTCACTGCCTTTACATTAGCACTTTCTCACTGAACCTTGAGCTAGGATAGCTTGAGCCACTGCAATACTGTTACCAGGTGGGATTTTCTAGAATAGATCACTACAAGTCCTGTCTTCCTCTGTTCTGCTGTTTTTCATCACCATTTTTCAGCGAATGGTTCCCAAACACAACATTTCTAATCAGTCTTTCTCAGATACAATGGAGGGGTGCCACAGCATATTCCACAGACTCCTGCCTGTCTTGACAGACAATTTATAAAATCTCTCGAGTTGCGAAGGAGCATCTCCTTAGCAGGATGGTACTCGAAAGAAGTTGGAAGGTATACTTGATTTTAAGCACAAACACACATCCTTCAAAGGCTGCTGCATAGAGAAGCCCATTGAAGTGAGTATATCCTCATGGCTCACTACTGAGGAACAAGAACATGGCCATATGGAGCAGATGCGTGTTTCAAACCACTGTCTGTGAGCAGTGCAGTCGAGAGTCCCATTAGCTGAGCCAGAGAAGAGAAGAATAATGGGTCAAAAATGGCTGAATACAAAGGGGCAAATGCTGGAGGGTATGAAAAAGAAAGACCTATGCATTGCAACCCTCAAGGCTGCCCTATTAACATGAGGACTTGCTACATTTATTTAAGCAGGATGAACAAGATAAAAAGAGCTTGTTAGTGTTGGATGCTGAGGCAGTGTTTAAGACTTCCCTGACTCACAGCTCGCAAGCTGGTACTCGTTTTGCAAGTTCAGTCCCTGTTCAGATAGGATCAGGGAACGTCTCTGGGCTGGATTGTGAAGGAAGCAGAGTCTTGCCAAATATGCTCTGCCCACAGCACCGTCCAGACCCGTCAGATGATATTTCTTCTAATTTTACTAATGTATGCTTGGCCTCGATTCCACACTACCTGAGGCTACAGCCGTAATAAAAACATGGCACACATGCTGTGGGTGGGAGCATGCAGCTGGCGGGAGTTGAGGCACGTGAAAACGAAAACAGAACCCTTTCTTAATTGCAGCATAGAAATGAAGAAATAATATTCTGATTCTCTGCCTTCTCCCTCTCTCTGTGGCAAACCTTCACCCATAGCCCTGTCAGGTGCCACAGAAGATGACAACAGGTTTCATCTGTATGTAGGTTGCTCCATACCCTGAGCAATGCTTGGATTTTCAGGCAGAAATGGTCTTGTATGCCACACACAGCTTGTGTTCAGGTGTGGCTCCTATGCTAGGGCCATTCCATGTACACACCTTGTGGGTTGCACAGGTGAATGGGATGTTTTTGGCCTAATTCCTACCTGAGGATGAAACCGTCGAGCCACTGTCCTGCCACAGTCATGCAGGACGTCCACTCTCTTGACACACGCTTGTCTCCTGCCCATGAGCTGCCTCCTTGTGGCACAGCTCTGCGCTGTGTGAAAATCTCACTAAGCGGCTCACGGATTTAGAGAAGTTGGACTTCTTTGGGCCATGAGCCCTTCTGAATATGCAACTTACAACATCGCCATTGTGTCTGTAGAAAAGAAATTAAAACTGAGGCCCAAGAGAAGGCACGAGCTTGGTGGGGAAAAGCAAATCTACTACTAGTATCCGTGGGACTTGTTAGTGAGGTGACATGGGGAACCTCTTGTCTTTAACCGAGAAACATTGCCAAGTCTGGGACCAGACCTCCAGTTGTTTCTGGGCCAGGTGTGCTGCCTCAGTGAGGGTGTTTGCCATGAGGGCGCATACCTCCATCTACCAGTACTGACCTTCATCCTGAAAGGGAAAGGACAGAGATGAACTGCTTGACGCAGCCTTGTTTCCACTCTTGGGGTGTAAACACAGGCATTAGAGGGACACTCTGTCAAGGGACCAGAATATGTTCAGGTACAAATATCATGCTCACCACTGAAACCAGCCAGCCATTGCAGCTCTTGACCTCCCTGCCACATTGCCCCACTAACATGTGCTCCTCATATCACTTGTTAGGGGCCACTTTATTCTCTGACAGCTTTTCCCATTGGAATCTCTTGCAGAATGAATCAGCATGGGTTACAGAAAGCCATGGCTAGTGCTGAGAAGGCAGTTTATGTTCTGGGAAATTTGGGATTTTTATGGACCTGTAGAAGCCTCAAGCTTCTGACATCAGACCAAAACCTTGTTTCCAAGCTTATAGTGAGAATTGCAGATATCAGGAGTATTTTCAGTCTAAAAATTTGTATTCATCACACATAGCACAGTCTGTTCATGTTGATTTTCAACAACAGTATTTTATTTACTGGCAGCATTTTTTGCTGGCTGATGTTTAGCAACTCCACCTGCTGATGCCCAACCCTGCAGGATGATACGCAAGTAAAGATGACGCAAGAAATACAAAATAGTCTCTTCCTTCTTCCACTTCTTCTTCTGGTTGATTTCACACAGTTGGTATAATAATGATTGCTTTTTTCACTGGTCTGTGCTGCATTTGTCTCAGATGCCTTAAAAACCCTTGCCCAAGCAATGTATTGTCACATCAGGAGTAGTTTCTTTTCCTCATTCTCTCCGGGGGAACCTCCACCCCTCTCTAGGCAAAACACATGAGATGCTAAGGCTTAAAATTTATGTAGCCTGATTTAAAAGCCAGGACGTCTCCTGGTCTCAAGGGAAGGGAAATGACCCTTGGCTTATTTTGCAGTCACTCCTTTTCAGAGAAGGAAGTGCTAATAAGCGCTCACTTGAGGCACAACAGCTTAGGACAAATGAGGGCCAAAAAGCAGCCGCATAATTGCTGTGACTGGGAATAAAGAGGAGCCAAGGAGAACACGTGAGAAGTTTCCCTTGTGAGCGGTGCTCTGCGAGCGATACACATCAGCAGTCACGCTAACGTCTGAGGCAGGAGCTACCTCCAGAGCTGCCCCTGGGGAGGTGCTTCCCCTCCCAAACCAGCTCAGCTGGAGCCCGTTGCCGGAGCTGGGCGGTGGGGATGCATCCATGGTTGCAGCAGGGGAGAGGAGACAGAAGGGAAAGGCAGCAGTGGAAAAAGGAAATGTGTAAAGAACACTGCAGATGTTGGTAGGAGTTAGACATGGAGAGAGTACATCGCACACCCTGCAGATACGTGAGTGCTCGAGCAGTACGTGAACAGCTCTGAAACCCGGTCACGCTCACCCAGGGGAAACCTCAGGTGAGATCTCAAAGCACAGCATCCTCAGGCTCTCGGGAGCCCTCCTGGAGACATGGCGGGGCACTGGTTCCAGCCGTGCCCGGCACCTTCTCCTTGAGGTGAGCCTTCCCACCGTGTCCCTCGCGGGGAACCGTCCCCTTGGCTGTGCCCCCCCCCAGGTGGCCCAGCCCCAGGTTCCCCTCCACACACCTCGAAAGCGACCATGCTTAAGGCCTCGCGGGGCACAGTGCACACACAGAGCACCACGGACCCAACGCGTGATGCAGCTGGAAGTCAGAAAAGGCCAGTAGTTTGTCTTACCTGGCTGGGCAATCACAGACCACCAGATTTCACCCGAGTACTGGGTCCAGCGACTTGGTTAGGCAAAATACCTCGGTCCTCTCGAGACTACAGGGTCTCAGTCAAAAGGCTGGAAATGGGATAGACCGATGCCGATGTTGTCTGATGCCTTGCCAGTGACAGAGAAGGGCTTGGGTGAGCTGTGCCTCTGAGATGTCAGCAGGCAACCAGCAAGCCATTACTGTAGAGGAAGGCAAAAAGAAGCCTGGTCCTTGCTCTCTGATCTGAGGGAAAAACAGTTTTGAATCTCAAACACAGCAATCACTTTGACCCTCAGCAAGTTAGAGCCAAGAGTCAAAAGGGGATGTGGCAACGCTAGCATGCACAGCTGTTGCACCACTTTTCTTGTTGCAATTCCTCTTAGCTCGTTGCTCAAGCACAGTCCACCTGACCCTTCTGGCCAGCATTTGCCAGTGTTACACTGAATGAAGGCTCAGAATGATAGTGTATATGATCCTCATTAGTCACTTTTAATAGTTCCCAGGCAATGTGTAAAATGAACATAAGTAATTACTTAATGAAAAGTTTGATGCACACAAAAACTTCTGTGTGCCATTTGAATACTATAAATAGCTTATAAGAAAATCCATTGTCAGGCAGCAAATCTAGGAGTCCTAGACAATAAACTCTTTTGTGTTCCTCATTTATATGTCATTTTCTTGCTATTACATGCTAGAAAGTCTCAAAAGGGGATTTGCTGTCATGTGTGTATGCAAACACACACTCACACCAGATCTTTCAGAGATGATGCTCCTCTGCAGTGTCCTCATCTTACATGAGTGAGGGAAGGGCAGCACCTTAGCCTCTCCACAACAGGTAATTCATCAGTCAGTAGAGGTTATTATCCCACTGTATTTAGCATTGGTGTGGCCTCACTTTGAGTACTATGTGCAGTTCTGAGCCCCACAGATTAAGAAGGATGTTGATGTACTTGAATGCATCCAGAGGAGGGCAACAAAGCTGGTGACAGGGCTGGAAGGAATGCGCTGTGAGGAGCAGCTAAGCACTCTGGGTTTGTCTGGTTTGGAGAAAAGGAGACTAAGTTATCTCATTGCTCTCTGCAGCTTCCTGAGGAGGAGTTGTGGAGAGGGAGGTGCTGAGCTCTTCTCCCTGGGATCCAGTGATAGGATGCATGGGAATGGCTCAAACCTGTGTCAGGGGAGGTTCTGACTGGACACTAGGAAGTATTTCTTTACCAAGAGGGTGGTCAAACACTGGAATAGGCTTCCCAGAGAAGTGGTCAATGCCCCAAGCTTGTCAGTGTTTAAGATGCATCTGGGCAATGCCGTTAGTAACATGCTTAAAGTTTTGGTCAGCCCTGAAGTGGTCAGGGAGTTGGACTTCGTGGTCATTGTAAGTCCCTTCCAACTGAAATTCTGTTCTGTTCTGTTTTCTATTCTATTCTATTCTATTCTATTCTATTCTATTCTATTCTATTCTATTCTATTCTATTCATTTCCTTTGCCAGAGACTTTTGCCCTTAGCCCTCAGCTGCTGTCAAAGGCCCCTGCTTGCCTTCTACACATGCCATGAAGTCCCCTGGGGTACAGGTTGCTCAAACCTAGTCCACAAGAGAGAACTGCTAAAACACAATCCTCTCTCTCTGCGGCCTGGTTTGCTGAGTGTGGCTGAGTGTGACTGAGTGCGACCTGCCAGCTCAACTGCCTACGCTAACACTCTGTCCTGGGGAAATGACACCTGAGCATTTCCAGTAAGTGCTGCATCCTTTCACTGGCTGCTTCTGGGAACTCCCAGCTGAATCACCTAACCCTCTGCAGACGTGCACGCATTTCCTACTGTTTCTCTCTGGAGAAACTGACCTGTGTGCACCCTCTTAGAGCACGTGAGCTACACGGGCAAGGCCAATCAGCCAGATATCAGCCAGACAGATGAGTATTTTCAGGAGCACTTCAATCTTCAGGTCTGTGCCTTCTGCTGTCATATTGTGAGCTGGAAGCATTCTGAGCCTTCAAAGGAAGGTGGTAAATGAGCAAAAAATATCATCTTAGAATGCATCTACTTCTGCAGGAGCCACAAGCTTGTATTACTGTCACATTTTGGAGACAGAACCCCATGAGTGATAACCACACTGAGGACATTGCAACTGACCTGCTCCACAACATCCAGGAAGAGGAAGAACAGGAGTTGATCTCAGAGGGAAGAGTAACCCCCACACCATGCAGTCTTGCCCTATTGTACATACTCACTTCACTGAGGAGTATTCCCAGTAGCTGGATGAAAGCATATCATGCAGACAAGCATTCTTTCTTGCTACAACACAGTGAGAAGGTAAGATTTCCTAATAGTACACTTCTTACTGCAAGGCTGGGTTTTCCAGGCTGCATGTTGTTTCATCATGTTGCACCTTCACTAGCAAGACTGAAAAGCCTCTCCAGTTCCCTCTGTCAGTTCTCTTCCAGGTGGAACCACCCACCTGCAGTGATTAAGTCCCTTCTCAAACTGCTGTCTGACAAGCAAAAGCCATCCTGATCCCCACTCCACAAAGCACATTTTCCAGCTGCATCCTCACTTCACTGATCCTCCTCTACACCCTCAAGTGTCTTGTAGCAGACACAAAACTGTTTTCCTGATTGCCTGTCACTCCATCATCCATCCCTGTGTGAAAGAAATAGACTTTTCTTGTCACCCCACTGCATGGAGAGCACCTCTTGTCGTTGTTGGCACCGTTTCCCAAAACAGTTTCCCATCCTGTAGGTAGACCCGGGATTTACTTGAGATGAAGAGCTTGCAGCTGTGCCAGGCTTTCCAGATAGCATTTGTCAGAGCGCATGTAGTTTAAGCAAACAGAAACATAAAGAACAGGCTGACTATCCCTACCCCTCGCTCGCCAAGTTCTGCACATGTTCCCCAGTAAAATTCCCAAATGAGGTCAAGGCATTTAACTCATTATCATCATAGAGTTCCCCCCAGACTGAAGGGTGTCCAGACAGATGACAAACACTATATCTAAGTAATATGGATCACTAAAATCCGCCACTGCAACGCAGCTGCTTTGGACTGGAAAACAGCAGCTATCCTAAGCCAAGAGTGTTACACAACCATAGCCTAGAAAGGAAGAAATCAGCAAAATGCCTCTGCTTCAAATGGCAGCTGAAAACTAAGTAAGCTAAAATTGGGCTTGGCCAATGACACTCCGACTTCACTTCAGCATCTGGGAAGGGGAGATCATGGTGGTTCTAGTGGCCACAAGCCACCAGGAAATTAAAAGTAGCTTTCTATTTGGGAGGCTGGAGGCCAGCAGCGCTGTGGCCCCTACCAGAACTGAATTAGTCCTGTGTTGACCCAGCCTGACAGCACTTCCTGCAACATCTGGATTTTCTTTGGATTTCTCTGCCAAGTTGCAGCTTGTTCCAAGCCGGCTGAGTTCATGAGACCTGAAAACAGACAGCTGGCTAAGAGCTGGCAGCATCAAAGGCAAGAACTGTGCGAAGAGCGAGGTGACCCGTTTGCCAGCAATCACGTGGGCATCCGCACAGACCAGGCACAGGCCACCAGCGATGGTCCAGGCTTTACCTGCATTAGCAGCCCCTCTGCTGTGTGACAATGGCAAGGTTGCACAGGGACAGCCAGGTCCCGTCTCCATCCCAGACAGTTTTTCCCAGGGTGGCTGCATGCACAGAGCAGCCTGCCTTCAAGCAAGCTCCAACAGGAGCAGCTCTCAGGGAGGGATTCGCCCTCTGTTACACAAGCTGACAGTGCGGGAGAGTGAGTCACGGCACCTGGGAGGCCAGCTGAGCAAACAGGGCTCCCCCAGGAGAGATGTACCTCCATCCCTCCCTGCCTGTTCCCTGTGGCATCTTGGGCCAATCTTGTCCACGGGCACTCACTCCAGCTGATATTCCCCATCTCTTGTGCAAACTTCCACCCAAGCAGGGTGCTTTTCTGCAGACCCACTGAAAATGTTGATGCCCTGTGCAAACCGCAGGGCATCTGCATTGCAGCAAAATAAAAGATATGGTTTGTAAAGAAACACTCACCTTTGGACTAGAAGGATGGTCCTACAGGACACACGGATGCACAAGGACATGAGCGAATGCCACAGTCCCCGATGGCACCCATGGCGATGGGTCACGGTGGCTGGTGGGGCCAGCCAGGGTGCTCGTGCTGGTGGTGGCATGGTGGGCGACAGGCGTTACAGGTGTTTCCTCAATGGCACAGCTGCTCAGGCTGAGCTGAATTTTTGAAGAAGCAAGCAAAGCCCTGGTGTAGTGTTTTTGTGCACGTGGAGGGTGTGCCGTGGAGCCAGAGAGTCTGGGACAGCCGCGGTCAGAGGAAGCCGCTGCGGCTGCTCATGGAGGAGGAAGTCAGCGTCCCAAGGCTGGAGGCAGGCTGAGCGCTGGCTTTTCCCGGAGAGGAGGGGAGGTGGTGGTGGGGGGCTGGAGAAGGGAGCACAGCCTAACACAAGAGCACGGAAGGAAGAGCCTTGGAGAGTGTGCCGCTGATGTGGATGCGGAGGAGAGAGCTGGGAAAGGAGTTTGTCCCTATAGCTTGCCCCTACAGAGAGGAGGATGCAGCTTTTGCGAGATGTGGGAGAAAGGACTGAGGTTTTGAGCTGGAGGGAATGGAAGGAGAAGGGACACGTTGGGCAGACACAGCTGGGGAGGTGGAGAACTGCTCCTGAGTGGAAAATAAGCCAGGAAATGGTGGCTGGAACAGGCGGGTAAAAACCAAGTGGACTAGGAGAGAGGGAAAATGTCACTAGTGACTGAGAGTCATCATTCAGTGCTGCCATAAAGGGCCAGGCTGAAATGCGTGTGAGGTGAGAGACATTGTGGAGCAGCCAAGGTGAGTGAAAACAAACCTTTGCCCTCAGGTATCTGTAGCAACCACAGAATCGATGTTACCTTGTATACCCATGCCTTCATTTCACCATCGTTTTTGTTTTGCTCTGTTAAAACCCTTAAGCTTTACCTGGCACCATTTAAATCCAATGAAAGGGAGCACAAGAGCAGGGAAAGGGCATATATTTTTTGCTGGAAAATCCCCACATGCCTGTACACAAGCAGGCAGCAGACCAAAGCCACGCAGTCAGCAGCAGGCTAGAAGCTTCCAGCAGCACGTGGGGCAGGTCACCAGCATTGTCCCATAGGCATCTCCTCCACTGCATGGAGAAGCCAAGCCAGCAGATATTGCAGTGTGCAGACCCCAAGCCAATGCCGACTAGCCATGGGGCAGTGCCAGGGCAGGATTTCTAGGGAGCTGGGGCAGGAGAAGAGGTTTGCTATGTTGCAGCCACCCAGGGCAGCTTCCAAAAAAGGGGTCAGAGAATGATACTTTCTGGGTATGGGTTTTACTAGTCAGTTCTGATAAACCAGACCCAAATGCTTCCTGCCCAGCCCAGGACTAAAAACTGTGTCTGTTATTGGTGGCTGACACCTATACGCCTTTGAACGTACCCTAGAGATATCCTAATCAACTACTGATTGAGTAAACTCCTCACCCAAGGGCAGTGCAGCTGGCAGCATCCAGGGTCTTTGCTCTCCAGTGCATGGCAATCCCTTGGTTGATTCTGCTCATTCCTCGGCACTCGCTGCCATCAAGGGGCTTGCAGAAATCGAGGTGGGAGATGTCTGATGCTAAAGCTCAGCAGCGTTAGGATGGATCTGCAGAAACACTGTGTTTGGCTCAGGCTGGCTGGAGTTCAGCAGAGACGTGTAAGTGAAGAAGCGTGTCTTGCTGATGTGGTTCGTAAATTGTGGGCTGCGGACTGAGTTTCTCATGTTGGCATCTGACATGTACCCAGTGAGGTTTTAAAATAAGTAGCTCCAAGAACAGCCAAAGAGGCAGGGCTGAGCTGCCCAGGGCTGTGTGTCTTGTGACTGGAGTCTCCAGCGTCTAATAAAACATGAGATGCGGCTGTGGCTGGGCCATTACAACATCTTCTGTAGACACCCTTTGTGCCTGCTGGGATTGAGGTCATTTTGCAGCTTTTCCCTGCAAGCTAATTAGGTTTCTCTATCCTTAAAGCAAAGACAAGTATTCACAAAAATATTAGGAGTGCAGCATATCTGAGAGCCCTCCACTTCTGCCAAATGTTTGTTGCAAGTGGCCAAAATGATCAAAAGTTGACCTGGAGGGAAAAAGAATGATACAAACAAATGTAAAATCCTGACCAGAGAAACTACATGAAACGAAGCTACAAAATTGTAACTTCTTTTTTTTCATTAAGTAGAGTTTTACTAAGGAGTGGCATGTATTGTGGCTATCATGTACAAAATTTAGATGTACTAAATATTTCTAAAATTATATGGCACTCTGTGGTGTGCTATTATATATCTATCTGGGGTTTTTACCTGCAACAGCCCTAACAATTAAGTCTGTATAATTCTTGCTAAACCATCCTGCAAGATCAGAATTGCGGTCAGTGCTTCAGCAAAGAGAATAGCTGAGGTGTGTGAAGAACAACTTGTCAAGCTGGAAAACACATAGCACCTGCATTCTCCCATCATACTTGGGGAACAGGTACTGGTTTTTCACACCAACATTTTTCCTAGAGTGTCTGCAATACCTGTTCCAAATACTGACAGTCTGCAAAAGGAGGTGACAATGTCCCAGGGACTGGAGTAATTTGTAATAGCGTGGAGCTGGCAATGGAAAGTGTCCAAAAATGTCTTCCTATAAACAAGATCTAAATCCACCATTTCTACTCCTGATGAGCAATGCCTCACGCAGTTCTGGAT
>Ga0065711_1006944_pt1 | contig 16068 bp, 9 predicted proteins | sample Hoacrofraction12_FD_59098 | JGI IMG/M metagenome (GOLD analysis project Ga0065711, IMG submission 59098) | Hoatzin crop microbial communities from Cojedes, Venezuela - Epithelial fraction 12 v2 (version 2) | ecosystem: Host-associated > Birds > Digestive system > Esophagus > Crop | place...
AAAAAAAAAAAAAAAAAAAAAAAAAAGCAGATCCTTACATTTTACTTCACTTCTCCCCAGCCAAACTGTACTGGACTGGTTCTTCATAAGGCACAGGGTGCTGATTTTTACTGTTTCACTGAACACATGCAAAGTTTTTTTTTGAGGGCTAAAAGAAGTAAAGAAATTGTAAAATAAAGGAAGTGAAATATGAAAAACATGCAAGTATTTAAAAATGTTATTTTGTTGTACTGGGTTTAGAACAAGAATTTTCATCTAGAGTCTTATCTACTATCTAAGACACAAAACCAAAAAAACACGTGTCATTACCCAGTAGCCAAGACCCCCTAAAATTGGACAGTGTGAAGAGGGCAAGATTTCATACTCAGTTCAGAAATTTATTCTCTTTATGAATCTGTTTTAAAGTTCTGGCACTGAGATTCTTCTCAGCCATTCACCTCAACTACACTATTAGAAGTAAGAGATGTAGAAATACACAGTTCAAGTCCTGTGACTTATACGCCCTTGCTGTAAAAATTATAAATAAATAAGGCAGCTTGGCTGATGAAGAACTTTGTGGAAGCATCATCAAGTTCAAACCCTCCTTTAGAAAATTTAGTACACAGCTAGAAATATAACAGCTTCTTCTTCCTTTAGTTAAACTGGGTTTCCAAAAATAATTCCCTCTTAAAGTGTTCATGTAATTAGAATGTATAGGAATCAGCCTATTTTAGTCTTCAGGGTACAGATAACTGTTAGCTCGAGCTAGGTGTGTGCAGAGACAAGAATGGTGCCTTAAATAAAAAGGGAAATTACATACACCATCTATGTATCTCCTTACAAGAACGCTTTGAAAACAGTGTAGCGCAATAAGAATTGTTTTTTAAATTCAGCTGTTTGCTAGAAAGTGAAAAAGGTTTTAATCATCCCAAAACAATGAGAAAAGAAATAGTAATTTTAAGATATGTGTGAAAGATAATCACAATAAATAATGAGAGACTTTATTTAACAGATGACACAAAGCTTGCTCTTGCTAATCTTATGACTCTATGGTATTTTGACATTTAAACTGGAAATAGTCTGTATTTAAAAATGAGGCCTCTATTGCAATAAATCTTACAACATTTTGTTTTAATTAGAGTTGCATATTAGAGTTAAAACCAACCTGCTCATGAACAGTGTATGAAAGTTTAATTAAGAGACCACTAAATTATTCATATTTAATGAAACTGCCAGGATTTCTGCAGAAAAGTTCAACAACATTTATCATATTATTACACTAATGAACTTGTTCTTTCTAGTAAATGAATAAAAGTTCATAAGAATTTGTAGAAATTTCTTAAAGGTTGAATTATCTTCAGATGTATAAGAAAAAGCACACTTAAATATGCTCCTAGGTCTTAAAAAAAATCTGAACTTTAAAAAATATTCATTGAAGCAACATAATGAACAAGCTTTGCACTTTTTGATGGGAAACTGGTCAGGTATGGAACAACAGTTAAGAATATTTTCAGAAGACGACATGGAAAAATATAATATGTAAAATGATACCAACAGCAGGAGGTACAGATGAACTAGAAAGAACCATTAAAAAGGAGGATAATTAATAATGAAAAACCAAATTATCCCATGACTGATTAAAAAAAAAAAGACACAAATGTAGTTACGAACAGAGTTGGAAAGATACAAACTCTTGGCCTTCATCTTTACAAATGAACTAAGCAAAGTGGTAACAGTGAATATACTTCAACTTTCAAACAATTTCTATTGGATACAGTGACTGGTTTCCTAACGGTGATGTAAATAGTCAGAAAAACGTAGCAATAGTTCAAACAGAACTAGCTTTTGTTTCTGTGATAGGCCTATTAATGTGATAGCAATAGCAGGATTTATTCCTTCTTTGCCTTAAAAAAAAAAAAAATCTAAAGTGTGACAAGATAAACAATTGTGGAAACAGTGTTCTTCTTGCAGTGCTTCTGAGCCGTGCAGCAAGTTCTGTTAAGGCCTGCAGAAATACTGTTCTCCTGTACTATACTCCTGCCCAAGTGCTCCTCCTTAAGAAGCTCTCTTGTGTACAGCCAGAACTGCAGTTAAAAACAAACAAGAAAAAAAAACACCACCCCACCCCCCCTTCATTAGTGCAATGCAAGGCTTGACAGTTACTGGAAACAAGCAAATAAGGCATGGACAAAATCAGAAGGAAAACCACTGGAGGGAGAGGGGACATTGCTCATATTTTCCCACACATACAATTGTATGATTACAACCTGTTGAGATGGTGAACAACCATACCTTCTTTTTTTCTGCCTAGAGGTGAAGCTCAAATGTTTTAATAAAGCAAAATACCCAAGTACCTCAAAATCATTTAGATACAAAACAGAAAGAAATTCAGAAGTACTTTAATTTCCATAAAACAGAAATGGTATTTTACATTCCACTATTTACTGAAACGTATCTTCTGCTGAACTCATCGTTAAACTGAAATCACCAATGTTAATACATAGCTTCTCTCTGACTTATAGTCTTCCAAGAGGCCTACTTCATCTTATTGTAAAAGTTTACAAAGACCCTATGTTTTCCTTCAGTTTTCCACTAATCTCAAGGTGCTGGAGGGTGGAGAGCATTTTGCTGAACCACCACACCACTTTCAGAACTTAAATGCTTTCCTATACAAAGGGTGTTTGCCTCTGTCGAAGACAAGGTACCTGGTTCAGCAAAAATTTTGGTCAGATCCCGTATGGTCATTCTTATTTGAAAATACTCTTGTTCCTCCCCAAACACCAAACACCTATGGGCATGGCAGAAGCTTCATTTTATTTCCAGTGCAACCATCAGCCAGACATTGCTTTAGATAAAAAAAGCTGTCGATCAGCTGTATCCAGAAACACCCTCTTTATTAGAAGCATAGGGCCAGACCTGGTAGTCCGACACAGGTCCATGACCCCAGGTCCAGCCACTGGTGACACTAAGCAGCTGTTCCCAGTAGGGAAGCACAGACAGACCGCACATATATATATATGCACAGTCTGCATCACAGAATGCTAACACACATTTGCACATGTAAAACAGGTGTTTTAGCAAGTCTTACCAATTGCCTTAGCTTTACAAGTCCAAGCCAAGCCTTTTTGTCCACCGAGATAGGGTAGAGAAATCTTAATTTTTTTTTTCCAGCACCTCCATGCATTATATTAACCAATATAAATTTGATTTGCAAGAGTAGGGAAATAAAATTAAGGATTCTTTCTCCTGACCTTTCTGACAGAGCACATTAATATTTTATTGAGCCTAGCTACCTCCAGCCTTGAAAGTTCTCTTTGAACAAATTGGTGGAAGCAGAAGTTCCAAACTGAACACTTTATCTTAAAACACCGATAAAATATGCCAGGCTATGCTGTATTTTATCACTTCTATTACAAATATGTATTATTTGTGTTCAAGCAGGGATGCTTAACTCTGTTTCTGCCACTCTTGCCAAACTGTTTTATGGCTCAATATAAGTAAACAAACCCAATAGTTTTTACATAAAATATTAATCTGAACTGCTACAAGATCTCATTTGGTATTCCTTGGTTTGGAGGGAGTGGTAGGATGGCAAGAGCATGGGAGTCTCTTAAGCCTATCTCCTACTAACTATATCAGTAGAGTTAAATCCTTTATTATTTACTTTCGAAACACCACAACTGAGCATGTTTGCCCTTCCCATCACCACAGGTTTTGGTTTCTGACTGCTTACTCTTGCTATCACTGAAGATATGGAAAGCAATTAAAAAAAAATTGAAACACATTGTTGCATAGACCATATCTAGATGAACTATTCATTCAAATAAAAATCACTAGTCATTATTTTCTCTAAATGCCAGCACTTCTGAATTTCTGTCACTGCTTTTCCACAATCTGCTCTTTTGCAAATCCAAAATAATTGTCATTACAGGGAATGAGCTGTGCATAAACAAATTACTGTTACCAGGAATGTGGGATTTTGAAGAGAGTCATCAAATGCGTGACTTCTTAAGACAGCCACTATATGAGACTCCCCAGAATATTAGACCAGCTTGATAGCTGCAATCACCTAGCCTGATGTAAATATTTCTTAAGCTAATATGTGCTTGAATGCTTTTTTAATCTTCAAGCTTTTCTAGAAGCAAATATAATTCTTAAGAGACTATGAAATAGGAGAAGCTGAGAGGATAGAGGAGTGTAAGCTTTTCAGCAAGGAAGGACAGAAAAAAAAAAAACACATCACCATTAGGCCACAACATAGCCTTGAGGAAGGTGAAGGATCTTACACTCCAGAACAGTTCTGTCCCATCTGAAAACCTTACCCTAAATTGTTTCCATTACTTGCTGGCACCTGATAAGCACTTGGAATTTCAGACACACAACAAAAATTAATATTCATATCTGAATAATTATTCCAAACAATTCTCATGGGCTATAGGGTCAGTCATTTGCAGTCTTTTTTTTTCTCCTCCTCAAACTTTAAATGACAGAATCCTAAGAAATTAAAAAAAATGTATGTTTGTTTTCTTAAGCCATCCCTAATATCTTTTTTCCCCCTGAAGTTTGGTTTATAATTAATTTTGTCAAAAGTTATAGCATTTTAGTTGACAGATTATACTCTTTCCTTAATGAAAATCTCTTAAGAACAAAAAATACTAAACTAACAGTTACAGTTTATATGACAAATCAAGTCTATGAAGCAAGAGGCAGCTCATTATCAAATGAGACATTACAAGAAGCAGGCAAACTTTTAAAACCCAGAACTTCAAAAAACATAAACTTTTCTTATTCATCCACAATTAATAGGAAAAAAATAGACTAGCAAATCTGAAAACAATCTTTAAAGATTAGCAATGAAAACAATATTAACGAGCTAAAAATATTTGGTCACGAGTTACCCCCAGAATTCTGAAAATTTCTTCCAATAGCAGCAATAACTTTGAAGTTTTATTTGACTTTTTTTTTTGAATGCTCAGATTGTATACTTTAAGTGTCCTTACATGCCTCCTTAAGCAATAAACCTTTAGGTGTTTGCACATTTTTTGTCTAATTACAGAAAGCAGACAGATATTTCAACATTTATATTAGTTTCTTGAACTAAGTAGCTGAAATACTGAGAGGATTTTATTCGTGAACAAATAAGTTAAAAAGCCCACAACACTTAAAGATTACTTTTAAAGTTGCATGTCTATATATAATACTTACCCGTGCTCAACAAAACAACAAAATCCTGCCTTGTACTCACAACTTACACAGCTGTAAGCAACTTGAGGAAAACCACTTTTAAAATCTTGTTGATCCTTTGGAAAGACATCAGGGAGGGGAAGAAAGCGTACATTGTGCCCTGGGAGAAGAAACTTGATTTCTTGATTGGGCAAAGGTGGTGGGGAGCAGCAGCAGCAGCAGGTGCCTTTGACGCTAATTAGCAGGTTTGGAGACCATCAGGGACTACTCCAGCACCTGTGTTAAATCTCTGGCCACGGGCAGCCTGTGCAGCTGCATCCAGCCCCTTCAGAGGAGAGCTGGGTGCTTGTGCAGTCCCTTAGTTGCTGCTGAGGGGTCTCCTGCCATCCTACCTATGCATCTCATACTCACACGTCTCTGGTGCTAGCACACAGGGGCAGGCTGGCAGTGCACGCAGCTGGGCAGTGGCAGAGAAGCTCGTAATGTTACTTATTCGGGTTTCTCCCTGGGGGCCACCAAAAAGAAGTAACTCAAACTGCTTCATATATTTAAATGTGGAAAGGAAATCAGAAGTTCAAGGGCAGCTGAATAAAATTGCCATACATTGGCTTACCATGTATGATGACTTTCCCAGGCTTTTTAAGTAAACAAAACAACAAAAACAATTCATTACCGGTGTTACAAAACAACTTTGATGATGTAGTAGTGTTGCTGCCATAATTAATAGACATGAATAACAAGTGGTTCTGAAAGTATTATATAAATATATACGTATCTATCTGTATACCTCCTAATGGCATCTTTGTAGAGTCAACTCCTCAATGACTCTGGGACAGGAACATACGTGTGAACAGGTTGTGCTAATCAAATACTTGTTACATTATCAGGAAACTACAGCCTGACCACTGGAGAAAATAAATTGTGACCTTAACAGGGGACCCAGAGGTACGAGCACAGGATAGCAACAGAGGCCCCAGGAATGCAAACACAAACCTACAAATGTCAGCTAGCTGCTGCTGGAGGGATACAAGCTTGGTAGCAGGCAAAAACTGACTTTCAGGGTAACAGAGAGCAAACAAAGAGAAAGCATCTATTGTAAATTCAACATCCCACAGACTGTAAGACTCAGTGTGGCATTTGTAGACCAAAGAAGACAAATAAATAGACTATGTTAGAAAACACATACATATAAAAGCACAGGTGCATTCAAGAGTGAGGAGGAAGAAATCCTCCATATCAAACACCTCTGGTCAAGAACTCCTTGTAACCACCTTCCCCATTAACTAATCAGACTAACACCAGTTTCCGGCTCTGTAGCTAAGTGTGTTTCATTAGCCCTCAGAGAATGCCTGTGACTTTCTGGTTTCACACCCCGCCCTAGAGACTGGGTTGCAACATTTGGCCATCACACCACGCAGAATCACATCAAACTGCAAACAAGACAAGCCTAAATTTGTAAAGCTTCACTTCACTACTGTTTTTGCAGTTTGACTTCTCTAAGAGGCCAGCCCGTTTTCATGGATATCAGGTTCAGCCACAGCTCACCTATGGAAAGACACAACTTCGTTTGTGTTCATGACAAGTAGCAATCTAACCATTATAGAATTATACATGAGTAAGTTTCATTCAGACAAAGTAATTTATTTTTTTGCAAGAGACCTTACATTCTCCTCCCACTGCATAGATGACTTTCATTCTATTTTTGCATTATTAACTACAAATGCATTTTTTCTCTTCACCACTTTAATTGCAGTACGGATTTTTTTTTTTTCTATCTTACTCTGTTTAACTGTCTACCATAACATTTCTAATTCTATTTTAAGGGAATACTGCTTTCAGATGGTTGTGTTTTGTTTGGGACGTGATTCTCCAATGGCACAGCTCAGCAGCAAATATTGAACAGCTGGAAACCACCTAATTAGAACAAGGAGGAAAAAAGGAAAAGGATACTGGAGATGAATAATAATCACCTCAATCACACTCATAGTATTTCTTATTTATGTAACAAACACCTGTGTCTCATTGGCAATGAAGATGATTTTAGGATGAAATACTAAGCTAGCCTTGTATCATATTTCTTCTTCTGTGAGCTTTATATAGATTTTGTGTGTTCCTTTAACTATATAGGTAGATTTGTTTACTGAAGCATTCATGTTAAAAATCATTTCATGCAAAGGGGCAAATTACATTTTTAATTATGTTTCTTTGGGAGGGTTACGTAGCTAAAATGATTTGCTGTTTTCTATTCTCCACAGACCTTCTACAGACGATGATCACGGCAACTCATTGCAAAACACCTTCAGTGGCATAAAGTTTTCTTACTGTAAATATGCACACATTTTTAAAGATATATCAGTGTATTACATTTTTCAAAAACACCTCCATTAGTGGTTTATCTGCATCTTTAGGCAACAAAATGCTTTTAGAAAAAGGGCCCTCAGAGCCTAAACCAAAGCACACTAAAATTTCTATTGAAAGACTGCAACTGAAAGATTCCTATTAACTTCAGAAAAATGAACTCAAGCAGAACTACTTACATGGATAATATTAAACAAACAGAGAAATAGAAAAGCTACATCCCTTGGTGTTTTCTGTGTTTTTCTTAACATTATATTGCCTTAACAAATACTTTTTATTTTTTTTATTTTAGTGTAAACTCTTCTCTCTTATGATTATAGAATAAGCCATGGAATTGTCTCTGAGGATATGTTAATGGCTTAGATCTAAAATGCAAGAACAAAAAATCCAGAATGATGATGATGAAAAACAATTCTATTTTTTGGTTTGAAAAATGCTATAGGATTTTTAAGCAAATCTCATTACATTCTGACTATACAAGACTTGTGATCAGATTTTCCAATATTACAACTCCATTAAAAATGGCTGGGAGCAGTTATAATCTTGAAATTACCAAACTCAGTGCTCTATCATTTCAAATTTAGATGATAATTTTCCAGCTCAATTTGAGAAGAGATTATCTCAAAATTAGAATGTATTCATACACATCCATTCCTAATAACTGCTTCAAATAAACTAGTTAGCTAGGAGCCAGCTATTCTCTTAATGGATCTGAAAGCATGAGCTACTTTGAACGTAGCGGAACAAAGCAGGTAGTACCCTGAAAAGTGATCTGTATTGCATATACAGAAAAACGAGATGTGATACAGATTGGCAGAACAAAAAGTTGTCTTCCAGGTCTAGCTCCTAGTTCAAAGTATCAGGTATGTCATTAATTTTAAACCTCCACTTTTCTGCTGATATTGTCATAATCTGGGGGCATGAGCAGTGGTGCTCACTTTGTTTGCTAATGCACACTGCAGTGTTACATAAATAAAAAAAAATGAGTTCAGTACTTGAACATTTCTCAGAATTATAGTACATGGAACACGTGCTATACATCTTTACACGTATACATCTCTGTAAATGTTAACTGAAACTTTCTGCCAAATTCGTGTTCCATGCTCTGATGACTGCTAAATTTTCTAATGGCAACAAAAATTCGAACCCATTTCATTTTGGAGAGGAGGGTTGCTGGTTGGGTTATTTCACCAGATTTTTGGTGACCTCAAAAAGTGTTTTGTAGAATTTTGCTCTATTGTTAGCACAAACACATGTAATTCAATTGCCGTGGTCATTCTGGTTTCCTATGCACTTCAACATTTTAACTAAACCCGCAAGTTTATAATCAGGTAAATACTAATTCCCTTGCAGAGCTTTCTTGATTTCCTATGACACCTACCACTGAAACATCATTTTCACTTTTGTTAGGTGACTATGCCCCTCCTCATCAAAGTTCATAATTTCTTTTAGCATTAGACCTTCTTTCTGTATCTCTTACTATGCACAGTCAAGGAAAACTTTGTACATTGTTTTGGTTGTACAGCATGGATGTGTTTGGTTTTGTTGTTAATTTTTTTAAAAAATGAACGTGTTCCTCAAATCTAAAATATACATCCTTTTAACCATTTCTCCTCTAAACAAGTGTAAAGATAAAATTTACAGTAGCAACAAGTGCAGGAGTTAGGGTGGTGTAGCAATCCAACCACCTCTGCTTTTCTTGTTTTATAGAGGCACAGAACACATGAATTTTTAAGAACGGTTAATGTTTTCCCATTATTACCAGGCACTAATTTCAATAAAGCAAGACAGTAAGTAGATCAAAGTCGCTTATCAAATACTTTTGTTGCATATGGCTTTGTGGCGATCTTTCTCTTTGGCTCTCTACGGAATGAAAACAGACATACAGCAAATGCAGTCTGACATCACTCTCCTGTTCCTTAGTCACAGAAGAAAATAAGTTTAAACAAAAGTTAATGCTGACTGTAGTACTTGTAGGTTTCACTTGCAGCTTAATCACACCCTTCAAAATATCGCTCAGCTTCATGCTGGAAGAAATGCAGCTGCCACTCTTTCAGTTTGACACAGTAGGCAGATATATTTTTCCTTCTTCTGAAAGCCTGCAGGCACAGCTGCCTCCTACTTTTTTAAAAATCTTTTTTAGTGACTTGCTGCTTGCTTACTCTCCACAAGCTCTAAACTCTTAACTGTTGAAAGGCCCCCTCTCTGCAGTACCTGCATCTTTAATAGTTTCACTTTAAGCATTGCACAGAAAATTTAATGAAACTTTTTGCCCTTGAATCTTGGTGGTGGTAACCGAAAGGCCGGTGCCAAAATTCATTTACATTGGAGAAGACCCAAAGTCCACTCACTTGAAACTGGGGACTCCTAGCTCTAATTCAGAGGACAATTTCATCTCTTTGATAAGTGATCCTAAACTGTAGAATGCAAAACAATTCTGGGAGCAAAAGCAAGGAGCTAGACCTTCTTACTACTCTTCTCCTTTCTGTTTGCTTCTGTCTAATGGATTTTACACAACTGGAGAGGCCAGCAGATCTCCCTCATACACCTACCTCGGCTTTTAATTAGGCCACTAGGATACTTTTCTAGGAGACACGGCATTAAACCTCCCAGTAAAAAACTGTACAAAGCCCAGGTCTACTGTTTCCCAGATGAGTTCTGCATGAAGTTGAGACATAAAAGGTGATGTTTACTACTTTCCAAAAAAATGTGCAGTTAATTTAGATAATATTTTTAAACACATGCATTTTAGGGTAGATTCTAGATTCTCCAGAGCAGAGAGTATCTCTTGTTTTCCTTCACAATTAATAAGAAGATGTTTGGGATTGTCCTTGTGAGGCACCTCACTCGAACAGAAGCCTCTTTTACCACTTCTGGGCTCTACTTCCCCTCACTAGGAGCACATAACTAAAAAATATCATAGAATTGAATAGTGTATGCATTACTGGGTCACAGTTTACTCCTTCCCCCACATTTAGAGCTAGGTGTAATAAACATCTGGAACTCCAGATTGCTTTAGCAGTCAAAATCTTTGTTTTGAATTCCACAACACTAAGCTGACCAAAAAAAGTGTTACACTACGTATCTAAGTTTTGATGCCACTGTCTGGGAGTTTACACTACATAATATATCAATAAGTAAAATAGTTTTAGAAGTAAGAACAGGAAAGACTGAAAAATAAAAAGATAGCAGCAATAAAAGCACTCCACTACTAAGGAACATCCTAGTTCAGGTTGGTTATCCTGAACATTTGACTACTTTCCACATCCCTGTGCAGAAATACAAAAGCATTCATTAAAAAACAGAAATTCAAAGGTACTGGGATTCACTTAGATACCAAAGAATTTTCATAAGCACCTAAAACATGAGATTCCTACTGATTTCACTGGGAGTTCAGCACTTCACTTGTTGTAAGTTTCCTTTATGCAAAGCAGAACCAGCAAGAGTGTAAATGAATTTCTTTACAGATTTTATAAAAAGTTGACAGAGGTTATGTTATACTCATCTGACCATGAGAAAGCCTTCTGTAATGTATGAAAGGAAAACAAGAACATAGCTTCCAACCTTTTATTGACATTTTAACATGTCTTCCCAGCAGCGTAAAAAGATCCATTTAAAAACCTGAAAAATTCCATCTCCCACAGAATCCACAGAGAACAATAGACACAAGAACAGTTTTTGTGTAACGTGAAATTGTCTGCTTTATCTGAATCCCCAGGTCCAATGGTGTAGGGGGGAAGAAGATAAGAGTCAACGATTTTTAGAAGTAATGATTCAGTCCTCACCTCTCTTCAAAAAAAATCAGAAAGATCAAGGGGGGGAAGGAAAGGAGGGGGAAGAAACATTAGATTTTTGATGGCTAATTGGCAAGTACATCTTTAGGCTTGCATCTTTATGACAATGAATTATGTTAAGAAGCCACACAGTGGCTGGCTCCTTTTTCAGAAAGTCAGAGCTGTTAGAATTCACTCTACAGCTACTATTTAAGCTGACAGCTGTTGAGGGATACATTTTCAAAGCCATATGTGGGCGTTACATTAAAGGTAAGGCTGGCCATGACAGCAGCTTTCACAACGGTTGATGTTGTAGCTCTTTCTATTCAATATTAATAAATTCAGCACGTAATTATTTTGCCATCTGTCTCCTGTAGAACTGTTTATTTCTGTCCTTCAAGTAAGTACACCAAGAAAATGTATTGACTAACTTCCTCAAATATAATAACTAATAAATTGTTATAATGAGGTTTTGCACACTGTAAATAAGGTATTTTTAACATGACTTGTTACCTTTTTTCTACTATGCATAATTGCCAAGACAAATTACTTAACTGTAGAATAACATTATCATATCTTTCAACATGTACTAAGAGATTTTTAAAACAATTACCTATGAAAATTACTATCAGCCTAAATTCTGAAATTAAGCTCAATTAATCCAAATCTACTTTCCAGTTTTGTTACTCTGTTAATATTTCAACAAGAAACTTAGTACATGCTAACTCTAGGTTAACACAGGTCCCTTCCCACTCAGAGGGGAAGGGGAAGGCGAGCTTTTCAGTTCTCTGTGCAGTACCCAGGAGTCATGACACTGACCAAGAGGCTTGAGTGAAAACAAAGCTTTACTTGGAATTCAGCAAGATTACAATATCTGGTGCCTTTGCAACTTTGTAACATTACTTTTAACGTAGTGGGGTTAGAACGGATATGGACTTGGCAAACTAAGAACAAACTACAAAACATAGCAGATTGACAAACTTACAGTGGCATTACCCTCTTGTGCCTATGAAGTAAGAGAGAAAGAGCTGAAAGCAAGAGAAGAAATAAGAGAAAAGATATCACCACCTTTGGATCCAGAGACAGTCTCTGCTAGTGGCTGAGGTCCTCCAGGGGTGGGCACGTGCTAGGGGGTTATGCTCGTTCTCCTTTTATACCCATCGGTTACCTGTTCTCATAGTATCCTGAAAGATCTCGAAATGAGGCGGTGGGGGGCCAGTGTTGGTGTCTCACACCCTCCCCCACAAGGCTGATCGCTGCCTTGCACAAGTGCTTAAGTTCCTTGTCTACGTGACATCTCAGAGGGAGAGAGATGGGCACCGCAAGGCGGCACCCTGCCTCCGCAGGGTTCCGCTCCTCTTCCACACCCCCTTATCAAGATGAGGAAGTTCCCAAAGCACAATGCCTGATTTAGGAGTTTGCTTAATTCTCACATCTTTGGTCTTTGTATTGGTTTCTCAAGATCGATCTTTGCAACAAGTGCTCACTCTGGCCTGGGTTTGTACAACATGTACTAAGTTTCTTGCTGAAAAGTTTAAACAAAATAAAATAGTTCTGTGGGGACATACGCTTATTCAAACACAATCAAATGTGTCCAAAACTTCAAATTTCTGGTTTGCAACTTCTAGCATTTCACTGACGTTGTCTTTACGGAGGAAAACTTACCAAGAAGGAATGCATATCTAACTAAAATAAATGGCCCTTCCTGTTCTAACTATTTGCTACCTAAAAGGACCAGGGATATTCGGGAAATGCTGAGGAAACAGAAAAGTGGGTGAAAACATAAAGGAAGAATAAAATATGGTGAATAAATATGTACTCGTGCAAAATACTCAGACTTGTAGAACTCAGAAAACCTCAAGTCATCATTGTAATCAAAACTGAACCTTCAAAGTACTCTCTCTTGTTCTGTTTTTCATTTCTGTAATGTATCATATCAATAAGAAAGAATATGATACAAGACCCAACAACAAAACACAATACCGAGGAACGAAAGCAGCTAATCTAACCACAGAGAATACTAAAATTGTATGGTTTACATGCATCTGGTCATCTAAGGAGCGTAAGAGGCAATGACTCACAGGAAAACATGGCCCTACCATTATACTGTCATGAAGATCAAGACATGAAGAAAAGGCAAGCTGGGGAAAAAAAAAATGAAATATTTTATAGGTAGCTTCTTTCTATCACTTCTATGTTTTCCTACTGCAGCTTAGTTGTTATTTTTCCTGTAAACTTCAATGTATCAAAAATGTGAGTTATAATTTAGTAATAGGATTTCATGCTTAGAAAATTAATTTGAACCACCCTTTATTATCATGGTTTGAAAACTGTGAGCTTGCATTAAAGTATGCAAGAAATGAGATTTAGATAATTGCAAGGTGTTTCAGATGAATAATAAAGATTAAATATATACCTCCTCAATACAAGTAACCTTTAAGGACCATGTCACTGCTATAAAGGCTTTTGCAGCTTTTCATTTTCATTTACGGTTTTGTAAAGTCTTTCAGGTTTTGAGCAGCTTCACTTTCAAATATTGTTGATGTTCACTTGAATGAATTACACAGTCATTTGTTCCACAAAACTGTTAAGAACAAACTCATGTTTATTCAAAATTACAACTTTGATTGGGTGAGATATGTTTTTATTTCTTTAAAAATGTTTTAAGTTCATTTGCGTCTTATTTTGCCAACTTATGAATACAATCATCATTGAGCAACAAAGTATATAAAGCTGTATTTTTCCTTTCCAAGTTGCTAGATAGGCTACCAACCTCGTAAAGTTACATTCCCAACTCCTGTGCAGGTTTATCACGACCTAAAGATCACCTTCTCAATTCAGACAATGTACCAGATTAACACCTCCTAACTTCTAAGTCTCATTAAGTTAAAACCAAAAATGAAATTTTGTAACTAGTAATTCTTTCCAGAGAGAAATCCTATGTAATATGTGTGTGTAGAAATTCTTCTGTAAGTAAGCTACGTAAAGCAGTATAACAAGATCATTTCTTATTCAGAGTAAATTGTTTATCTTTCTTGATCAGAACGCACGCCACCCACTACAATATAGTTCTGCCATCCTGGTCACTGATTGAAGCAAGACATTATGACTCATCTTTAACTTGGATGAATATTATTGTAGTATATGTTTTTGTCAAAATATTGTCACTGAATGTTTTCTCTGTTGCTCATTCTGACATGCTGATTCTGGGCATTTTTTCCCCTTAAAAGCTGTCTTAACGCAAGAAAGACTACAGTCATTACGTGGCAGTTAACAAGTACTTTCGATTCGCAATTCAATCCAAATTCTTACACTTCCAGTTTCAAGACTGTAGATAAAATTCACATCACTAACAAATAATCAAAGTTGCAAAATTAACTCACTTAAGAAAGTGTCACTTGTAATTTAACCACTTGAAATATCCTTTTCATATAAAAACAGTAGAATCTTTCATTGATGTATTGTTTCTCCAAGTCAGAAGTTATTTCTCGCTTAAATCTTTAAAAAATACTTATAGCTGAAGTTTGAGGCTGAGAACACTAATGGATAACACACTTCATTTATTTCAAAATTGAATTATTCAGCCGTAGTTGAAATTAAAAGACCAGAATCCTCCTTCCATTGCTGTGTTCTTCACCCTCCATTTTCAAGAAGCCAACTGAGTACTTGTATACTACTAGTGATAGAAGCTAGGATGCCAGATCCCAAAAGAGCAAGTACAGGATTATAAATGAAAGTGAAGCTCTCTGAATTACTCTGAAGTTGCATGTCAGTCCTCACGTGCAAATAACATTCCTGTCTTTATGACTGCTCACTCCTTGGTCTCTGGGGTGAAATTAATGCTGAATGAAAATAAAAACTGCTTCTCACAAATTACTACAGGCATTCAGCAGAAAAGTCACATGACGTTGGTTCATTTTGAACAGAGCTTTCAAAAGTTGACTCTGGTGTACGTGGGATCTCTTGACCTCTAAAGAAGGTCTATATTACAGCTGAAGAAACATTGCATGCAAAAGAAATGCTTCCATTCTAAATCCCAAGAAGTGATCAACATAAATTTCGGGAATATAATGCAATGGTCCTTAGATTTGAAACATCGCTGCAGATACTGTGTAAGCCAGACTAAAGTGTCCTATCACTTGACACAGAACTGTTCTTTTTTTATTTTTTAGTAAAAAAATCTGAGACAAAACATACCACATGTAAAAAAGGCAGCCTACCATTTGTGAAAATACTCCTTTATTGGTTCCTATATGATTTGTGGTTGTTTCTTATGGGTGGCTCAGGTTTTATTCCATTGTTTTCTGGTGGTTGGTAAGATACTAAAGTTTTGACTGACTGTCAGCTGAAAGTTTTGATAGTTCCAGAGAAGAAAGTTTTCTTCCTTTCACACTGCAATAGAAACGGGACGCTTCTTGATGTTGATAATCAGTTTCTTTCCCACCCTTCTCTGAGTCAGGTAAACATTTGAGCTACAACGCCACCTTGTAAAAGGAGTCATATACTGGATCTTGACAAACTTTGCGGGACAACTAATCTGAAGTGTTGAGTGGTACAATGTCTAAACACCTACAGAAATCAAAACTATATCCAGACTATGGCAGAGACGAATAAGAAAACCATATCTGAAGTTGAAGTGACATTTCTGTACAGCTTGATTTCACAGAATCACAGAATCACAGAATAGTAGGGGTTGGAAGGGACCTCTGTGGGTCATCTAGTCCAACCCTCCTGCCGAAGCAGGGTCACCTACAGCAAGCTGCACAGGACCTTC
>Ga0065711_1008834_pt1 | contig 16068 bp, 17 predicted proteins | sample Hoacrofraction12_FD_59098 | JGI IMG/M metagenome (GOLD analysis project Ga0065711, IMG submission 59098) | Hoatzin crop microbial communities from Cojedes, Venezuela - Epithelial fraction 12 v2 (version 2) | ecosystem: Host-associated > Birds > Digestive system > Esophagus > Crop | place...
TCCGTCAGCCCCCACGAAATCAGCGCCGTGAGCGGCAGCAAGAGCATCAGCCAGCCATTGAATTTATAAGCAAAGAACAGGTTGAACGCCACCACATAGACCATCATGCCCACGCGGCTCGCGCGGCGCATAATCAGATAGATGGCAAAAAACACCACAAACGCGGCCCAGAAAGGAACCGAGCAAAAGAGAAATTCGCCGTTTGCGGTGGTGAAAAAGTCGCGCAAGGCGCTGAGTATCTGTGCGAACGATGTGTTTGGCATAGGGCAGTAGGGTGGCGGCGGAGTGGCTTAGCGGCGCCGCGTAGTGCGTCGGCGTGCCGTGGCGGTGCGCTTGGTCGAAGTGCGCTTTGCGACTGTGGTTTTCTTCTTCGTCGCAGCGCGTTTGGCCGTTGTTCGACCGGTGCGCGACGGCTTCATATAGACGTAGTTGGTGCGTTTGTTGGCGGCCGACTTCGTGGGCTTGCTCATGCGCAGAGGAATGGGGCGTGCGCTGCTGCCGAGCCACGGTGCGATGCGGTTCATCCAGTATTTCGCGCCGGCTTCGTTGGGGTGGATGCCGTCGGCGCGGCGCGAGATGCGCAGGTGCGAGCTGTCGAAGTAGAGCCGTTCGCCCACCGTCCGCTGAATCAGTTTGTTGATGCCCTTGTCGGCCCGCCAGTTGGCCGGTCCAATCCAAACGTAGGGGATGTTTCCGACTTTTTTCAGAATGATGTCGAGGTAGTGGGCTTGGTTTTTGAAATCCACCACTCCCCAGTCGTTCGCGCCCAGCACAATCACGAGAAAATCGGGCTTGAAACGGCGCAAGAAGCCCTCGAGGCGGTCGGTCTGGGCCCACTGCTTGAGCGTTGAACTAATCCACGTGGCCGTGCAAACGTCGTATCCGTTGGCGGCGGCGTAGTCGCGGAAGGCATCGTTCAAGACGCCGGCCATGGAGTCGCCCCAAAGCAGAATGCGGCGCGGCTGTTTGACGCGGTCGGCGGGCACTTCGGCGGGTGCGACGGCGCTGTCGGCGGGCACGAGCAGGCTGTCGGCGGCGAGGTCGGCGCCTTCGATGATGGAGTCGGCGGGCATCGCGGCGGCCGCGTTCGCAGCAGGCGCAGCGAGCGGGCAGAGCGCGAGAACGAGGGAGAATATGCTGATTTTGAGATTCATACGAACGAGATTATTCGGTGGATGTGTTGGTCGAAGGCGTCGCGGCCGGCGCAGCAGCCGGCTTCTCAGCTGCCGCGGGCTTGGGCGCCGGCGTTTCGGCGGGCTTGGGGGCGGGAGCGGCCACCTTTTCGGCAGGAGCGGGGGCCGATGCGGGCGCTTCGGCGGGCTTCGCGGCAGGAGCGGCTTGGGACGCGCTCGAGGGAGCCGGCGCGGCAGCCGACTTCACGGCAGGCGCAGCGGCAGCGGGCTTGGGAGCGGCCGACTTGGCTGCCGCGGCAGCGTCTTCGCGGGCGTAGGACTGCTGGCGGGCTTGGTCGGAGATGCCATCGCGGCCGGCGTAGAACACCAGATTCATGTGCGAAGCCTTTTGCGTGGGCTTGTCCAATCGCAGCGGGTGGGCGCAGTGGGGACTGGCCAGCCAGCTCGCAATCGTATCGACCCAAACAATCGAACCTTCGTGCGACGGGTGGGCGCCGTCCTTGCGACGCTCCAAAGTGAGGTGGGAACTATTGAAATAATGGTGCTCGCCGAGCGTGGCGCGCAGGGTCTCGTTGAAACCCTTGTCTTCCATCCAGTTGGGCGGCCCAATCCACGCAAACGGGCGGTCGCCAATGCGGCGAATGATGGTCTCCACGCGTTGCTGAACGCCGGTGAGGTCGCGCGTATAGAGCTCGTTTGCGCCAATACAAATCAGGATGTAAGTGGGCTGCTGCTCGGCGATGATTTCGTCGAGGCGCGGCGTTTTCGACCAGATGCGCGTGGTGGCGCTGGTCCACGAAACGGTGTAGAGGTAGTCGCCATTTTGCTCGGCATAGTCGGCCATGCGCGAGGCGAGGCAGCCGGCCATCGAATCGCCAAAGAGCAGGATGCGATGGTGGGTCGTGTCGGGCGCGAAGACGGTGGAAGTGGTGTCGGCGATGGCTGCAATTTTTGGCGTGAAGCCATCGATATAAATTTTCTTCAGCGAGAGCAGGCGCGACGACACTTCGAAGGGCGCAATGGCGTAGGCCACAACGAGTAAGAGCGCGAGCGAGAGCAGAAGGAGGGAACGTATTTGCGATTTCATGCGTGAGTCGGATTATTGCCAGCCCGTGATTTGGCGGAGGAAGGGAACAAGCTCGTCGGCCATCAGGCGGTGCTGCGCGAGCGTCGGGTGGTAGTGAGTGCCATAGCCCAGTGAGCCGTCGGCGGGGGTGAAGTCGAAGCGAAAGACCTCGTGGTCGCCGTGGGCGGCAGCATCGGCAACGGCCTTGCGCTGAGCGTCTTGCAGGGCGGCGAGGTGTTTGTCGGCCTTGCTCATAGGGCCCGTGAGCAGCACGATTTTGGCCTGCGGATAGTGGCTGCGCAATTGGCCGACGAAGCGGCAGAACGCAGCGGCGAGCAGGTCGGCGTCGTAGTTGCCGAGGCTGATGTCGTTGGTGCCAAGGTTCACGCAGACCACGTTGGGCGTGAATCGGCCGAAGTCCCAGCGCTCGCCGCGCGTGCCCAGCAGGGTGTGCTCGTAGAGTGCGGGCATCGTGATGCGGTCGCCCTCGCGATTGCCGCCGTAATTGCGGTAAATGCCAATGCCGCTGCGGGCCACGCTCATCCATTGGGCGCCCAGCGCGCGGGCAGCCATGGCGGCGTAGGTCAGATAGGCGTTTTGGGTTTTATAGGAAAAACTTTTTTCGTTCAGAGAGCCCTCGTTCCCATAGCCACAGGTGATGGAATTGCCGATGAACTCGATGCGTCGGTCGGGCAGGGCAGGGCGTGCGGCGAGCGAGCAGCCGGCGTCGAGCACGAGGCCGTAGAACTCGGGATGGAGCACCATGCCCTCGTTGCAATAGGTGAGGGTGAGGCGATGGGTGCCTTGGGCCAGACCGGAGGCGAGGGGCGCGATGCTGTCGGGGCGCTGCGGATGAACTTTGAAGGCGGGCAGCGTGTCGATTTCGACCATGTAATAGCCGGCTTCGGGCTTGGATTTCATGGCCACCGACGTGCCTTCGAAGAGGGCGTGAATCTGAACACCGGGATAGGTGAACGTGGGCGCTTCGGGACGGGCGAAGCTCACGCGGCCCACATAGACCAAGTCGGGATGGTCGGCGCCGACGAACGCGCCCTGCTGCGCACGCGCCGAAGCAGCCGTGCTCAATGCGAAAGTGAGCAGCAGCAGCGAGCGGAGCAGGGTTTGGGCGAACGTGGGGAGCATAGGCTTGGGCTAAATGAGCTGCAAAATTACAACAAGACGCGCGAAGAATGAAACCTTTTGCCCACCTTTTTTTCTCCCAATATGGGTTTTGCCACCCCCACTATACAATATTATATATACGCACGCGGGCGCACGCGCGCGAGGGGTCGCAAAAAAGCGCACGCACCCTCTCGCGATGAGAGAGCGCGTGCGCTTGTGGAGTGGGAGCGTTGGCGCCTTATTGAGCGGCCTCGCTCTGAGCAGCTTCGGGCTGTGCAGCCTGCTGCGACTGGGCGTTTTGCTGTGCGGCCTGCTGCGTGGGCGACTGCGTGGTCTGCGTGGCAGCGGGACGTGCGTTGAACACTTCGTCCGAAGCGCTCGACGGCTTGGCTTTGTTGGCCACGATGCTCAGCACCACCAGCGCGGCAGCCAGCGTCCACGTGGCTTTTTCGATGAAGTCGGTCGTCTTGCGAACGCCCATGATGTTGTTCGAACTCGAGAAGGCCGACGACAGGCCGCCGCCCTTCGATTCCTGAATCACTACGATGAAAATCAGGAGGGCCGCTACGATGACGGCCAGAATTACGCAAATGTTGTACATATTCTTGTTGGTTTATTGTTTTTTTATAGTTGGTTTATTGCTTTTTGTGCTTGTCGTTCACAATGAGTTTTTCCAAAAATCGGATTTGGTCGGCAAAGTACGTGTTTTTTTTCGGAAAATTCAAATTTAATTTCCTAATTATTTCAATTGCCTTCTCATATCGGCCCTGTTTGATGTAAATTTCGGCCAAAGTCTCGGTGAAATAGTCGTCGTCGAGGTCAGTTCCCTCCGAATTTTCGGCTTTTTCTTCGGGCACGTACTCCGGCGTTTCATTGAGCTTGATTCTTCCGGCGGGCGCATTCTCGAGATAGCCTTCCACGAGGTCGCGTCGGTGCTCGCTCGCTTCGCTCGCATCGCTTTCGGGCTCGGCGTCGTCCATTTGGAGCAGGTAGTAGGTGTAGTCGTTGGCAGCGTCGGCCGCGGCCTTGCGTCGTTCGGCGGGGTCGGAGTGTTCGGTGCGCAAGAGGAAGTCGTCGATGAGCTGTTCGGTGCGCTTGGCGGCGGGCAGGTCGGCGGCTTCGTTGTCGACGGTGCGCTCCAACTCCTCGAGGCGATAGTTGCGGCCTTCCACAATGTCGAAGATGGCGCGGCGGTCGGGCAGCAAGAGGGCGGAGCGACGCAGTTCGTCGTTGAACTCAGGCGAGTGGAGCAGAAAGAGATTGTGCAAATAGAGCAAACGAGCCACCGCAAAACACGGATGCTGCGCCACTTCCTCGCGAAGGGCGAAGAGCGTCTCCTTGTTCAGGCGGTCGGGGTGGAGGATATATTCGGCAAAATCCATAGGAATCAGCGGGTTGGGGCGAAAGAACTACCAGTTGGCCACGGTGGCGTTGAAAATTTGGTCGGTGATGTCTTCAATCATGTCTTCCACGAGGTCTTCTTGCACGGCCGACAGTTGCTGCGTCGCGTCGTACTGCGTGGTGGCCGAGAATTGGCGTTCCCAGTTTTCGCCCGACTTATTGTTCTCGAAGCGGATGTTCACGGTCATTTTGAGCTGCACTTGCGAGGAGTAGCCGTCGCTCGAAATCGACTTGTTGTACTGGTCGTAGCCCGTGATTTCGCCGGCAATGTGGAGGTCGCCGCCGCGCTTCACGAGTTTCAGCCGCGTTTGATTGGCATAGCGGTCTTGCAATTCGTTGTTGAACATCGATTGCATGGGTGCCCAGCCATAGGGCGCGCGGTTGGCTATATTGTCGATTTGGATGGTCTTGAGAATGTCGTAATTGATCGACGTTCCCGTGAACTTATAGCTCACGCTGCACGCTGCCAAGAGCAACGCGGCTGCCGCGCAAAGCGAGAGGGCGAGCGTCTTAAGCGTCTTCGAGGCCATATTCGTGAATTTTTCGATAGAGCGTGCGTTCCGAAATGCCCAGCGCAGCAGCCGCGGCCTTGCGCTTGCCTCCGGTTTTTTGGAGCGTGCGGGTGATGAGTTCTTTCTCCTGTTCGTCGAGCGAGAGGATGGGGCCGTCGGCAGCGGGCGCGGCAGGCGCAGCGGCTTCGTCGGCCAGTTCTTCGGCTTCGGCGTATGGCTCGGCGTCGTCGGGAGCGTCGGCGTGGGGGAACACCGAGATGGGAGCCACGGCAGGCGCGTTGTTTCCGTCGGGCGAAAGCTTGTCTTTGAGCGCTTGCTTCAGCTCGGAGACGTCGCGCCGCAGGTCGAAGAGGATTTTATAGAGAATTTCGCGCTCGTTCTCGAAGCTGTGCGCCTGCCCCGCCGGCGCCGTGGGCACAAGGTAGTCGTGGCGCGGCTGCGAGGGCAGATAGCGCGCGAGAATGTCGGGCGTAATCGTGCGGTCTTCCTCCATCACCGACATGCTTTCGGCCACATTGCGCAGCTGTCGCACGTTGCCGGGCCACGCATACTTCACGAGCGCCACTTCGGCCTCGGGCGTGAGGCGAACGGCGGGCATTTGATATTTTTCGGCCATCTCGAGCGCGAACATCTTGAAGAGCAAAACGGCGTCGTTGCCGCGTTCGCGAAGGGGCGGGATGTTGATGGAAACGGAATTCAGACGATAGTAGAGGTCTTCGCGGAAACGGCCGTCGGCTATGGCCTGTTCCACGTCCACATTGGTGGCTGCCACGATGCGCACGTCGGTCTTCTTCACCACGCTCGAGCCCACGCTGATGAACTCGCCCGTTTCGAGCACGCGCAGCAGTCGAGCCTGCGTGGCCAGCGGCAGTTCGCCCACTTCGTCGAGGAAGAGCGTGCCGCCATTGGCCACGGCGAAGTAGCCCTCCCTTTTTTCCACAGCGCCCGTGAACGCGCCCTTCTCGTGGCCGAAGAGTTCGGAGTCGATGGTGCCTTCGGGGATGGCGCCGCAGTTCACGGCAAAATATTTCTTCGTCTTGCGCAGACTGTTGTCGTGGATAATTCGCGGAAAGACCTCCTTGCCCACGCCGTTCTCGCCGGTGATGAGCACGCTCAAGTCCACGGGCGCAATTTTCAGCGCCACGTCGATGGCACGGTTCAGCGCATCGCAGTTTCCCACGATTTTATAGCGCTGCTTGATACTTTGAATGAGCTTTTCGTCCATATCGTGTGCGATTTCGGGCGCGAAAATACGTATTTTTTTCCGCACGACCAACGCTTTGAGGCCCGAGAACACACTTTTTGGGTCGAAAAAATGCTAAAACGTTTGCTTCTTTGCATTTATCGTCGTATCTTCGCACCACAACTCCTATAATTTCTCCGCTTATGAAACGCTCTCGCATCCTTCTCACCCTGCTGTTGGCCGGCTTCACCCTCGCCATGTCGGCCCAGCACAGTCTGCTCGGCGTGTGGCAGCTCCAAATGCCCGCCCAACAAGACGGCGGCGCGCAATGGCAGAACGTGCCCGTTTGGAAAATCTATAAAGGCGATGGAACCTACTGCGCATTCATGCTCGTGAACGGCGAAATGCAGTGCGTGCTCACCGGCGAAGGCGCCTTCACCATTCTCTCCGACTCCACCTACTCCGAACGCGTCGACGAGAACCTCTTCCAGCCCGAACTCAAGGGCAAGACCAACCACATCGGCTATCGCTTCATCGACGCCGACCACTTGGGCATCTCCGTCCAAGCCGAAGGCGCCGCCGAACCCATGTTCGAAATGTGGAAGCGCGTGAAGGCCGAAATGCCCCAAGCCGCCCCGCAAGGTCCGCCGCCCGCCGACGGCCGTCCGCAAGCCCGCCGCCCGCGTCCGCAACCCAACGGCCCCGACGCTGCCGACTTGGACGACGACGATTGAGCCGCCCGCTCACGCGCCGCGCAAACCAACACACCCATCGAAAGCCCGCCCGAAAAAAATCGAGCGGGCTTTTCGCCAAAACATGTAGATGTTTTCCGCAAAACATGTACATCTTTTCGCGAAAACATGTACATCTTTTTGAAAAAACATGTACATCTTTTGGCAGAACGCGGCTTCGAAAATGCGAAACGCGGCTTCGAAAATGCGCGTTGGAATCCCGAAAAAAAATCCCGCAGCCTTCTTTTGCGAAGGTCGCGGGTTCTTTTGTTCGCGAGGTGCGGGCGACGTCAGCGCGGCTCGAAGGTGATTTGCGATTTGGTGGTGATTTGGCCGCCTTCGCGCTTCACGCAGACGTTGAAGACGTCGGAGCCGGCGTCGTCGACGAAGAAGTCGAGCCTTTCGCCGCAGAAGGCTTCGTGAGCGTAGGCCATGTCGATGCGGCGCACGCGCTTTTGCTCGTATTGCTCCTTGGGGAAGAGGTCGAGCACCATCTCAATCGTGCGCACACTATTCACGTGGCCGTTCACGTCGAGGTCGCTGTATTTTGCCGTGCGCGAAAAGGCCGGCTCCGTGCTCTTCATCGCGAAACGTGCGGGCCCGCTGATGGGGAAGTCGGTCGTGGGCACGACGCAGTCGGCGAAGCTGCCGTTTGGAAGGTTGAGCAGGTCCATAGGCTGCCGCGTGGCCAAGTCGATGAGCGCCCAAATGCTGTAGGCGTGGCCGTAAACGTTGCCGGCCTCGTCGCTCACGTCGAAAAGGCGCGAGGTGAACTGGTGGAAAATGCCGCTCACCCACGTGCGGACGCGGAACTTTTCGCCCGTCTTGGGACGCCGCTGCATGTCGATGATGAAGCGAGAGAAGACCCAGCCAAGGTTCTCCTTGCTCATGGGGCCGAAGCCGAAGCCGTGGCTGCCTGCGTGGTATTGGGCCACGCGCAAAAAAATGTTCGCGAAATTGCTCCACGACATCGAACTCTGAAAATCTTCGGTGAACGGCTCGACCACGAAATCGTAGGAGCCAACGAATTTGTTTTGGTCCATATTTTTCCGGATAATACGTTTAAAATTGCGCCGGCAGCGTCATTTCCACCGCCAGTGCTTGATGAGTTTGCGGCTCATGCGGCTGACGCCCGAAATCACCCATCGCGGCGAGAATCGCTTGCCCACAATGATGAGCAGCACGGCGCCCATGATGAGCAGGATGCCGCAGATGAGGCGCGGCGTGAGCACTTCGCCAAAAACGCAGACGCCCACGGCCACTGCCGTCACGGGTTCGAGCGCGCCGAGGATGGCCGCCGGCGTGGAGCCTATGCAGTTCACCGCCACCGTGAGCATCACGAGCGAAATCACCGTAGGCACGAGCGCGAGCCCCACGGCGCACACCCACGACCGCGGAGTGGGCAGCGCTTGCAGCGGTTGGCCGCTCAGGTAGGCATAGGCGCCGATGCTCAAGGCGCACACAATCAGCACGTAGAACGTGAGTTTGATGGACGACATGCGGATGGACGACTGATTCACAATTATAATATATATGGCGTAGGTGAGCGACGAAATTATCACGAGAATCATGCCCGTGGCCGACAGGGTGGCGTTGCCGTCGCCCTGATAGAGCAGCAGGATGCCCGCCAGCGCCAGCGCGATGGACAGGCCCGCGGCCACCGTGAGCCTTTCTTTGAAAAACAAGGCCATCAGCACCGCCACCATCACGGGATAGAAAAACAAGATGGTGCAGGCGATACCCGCGTCGATGTATTGAAAACTGGTGTAGTAGGTGATGGACGACGCGCTGAACAGCAGTCCCAACGCGGCCAACACGCCGAATTCTTTTTTCGTCAGCGCGAACGACTTGCGCTCCACGGCCATGAGCAGGGCCAAGAGCACGGCGGCGAACGAGAACCGATAGAAAAGCACCGAAGGCGGCCGCATGCCGTCGGCGTACATATAGAGCGCGCCGAGCGGATTGAGGCCGTAGCTCACGGCCGACGCCACGCCGGCCAAATAGCCCTTTGCTGTCTGATTCATCGGCCTTGCGCTTAAACGCCCTCGTCTTCAGCTGCTTCGCCCTCGGGGTCGGTGATGCGCAGGGCCTCTTGCTTCACGCTGAAGGTGCCGTCGCCCATGTTGTAGGTGAGCGAGAAGGGGCGGCAGTCCTCTTCGTCCGACGGGCTGCAGAGTTGGGCGGCCAGATTGAGCGTACGCCCGTTCGACGCCTTCGCCGGATTGAGCAGCATGCCCTGAATCACGAAGCGCGCGGCCTCCTCGTCGGTCAGATACTTGCTGAAATCGGCCTTTGTGAACGTGCGGTCCACGATTTGCTCGCCGTCGCGCGTCACGGTGAGACGGGCCTTCTGCTCGAAATACTCGCCCGTTTCGTCCTTCACGGCCGGTCCGGTGGAGTCGGCCTCGCACACAATGTGGACAAAGTAGGTCTTGCCATCGCTTTTGAACTCTTCTTCGCGCTCGCGGTCGAGTCCCGAAGCGCGCGGGCCCTCCGGCTTTTGCACGGCGGCGGCTTCAACTTGTTCTTGGGGCGCGGCTTCTTTGTTTTTGCAGCCGGCCATCGCCGTCAGCAAGACGAGAGAAATGAGGAGAATACGTTGCATTTTTCGAAAATTTGATTGATTTCGCGGCGAAAATACGATTTTTCTTCAATTTAGCACTATCTTCGCCTCGAATTTCGACTCCTTGACGCATGAAAACCGCATTTAGCCTCGTTTTTGCGCTACTTTTTGGCCTCGCGCTCACGGCGTGCGACGGTTCCGACGCTTCCCGCAGCGAGGCAGCCGCTGTCTCGCTCACCGACTTCACGGCGGTCGTGGCGCAGCAGGCGCGGCTCTACACGACGGAGTATAAGATTCACAAAATCGTGCGCTTCACCGATGATTCCTACTTGAGCGGACACATCGCCGGCACCAAATTCAAACAGAAAATCACGCTCGGCGACCGCAAGATTGCCATTCCCATCGACGCCACCGTGAAGGCCTACATCGACTTCAACGACTTCTCCGAAAAGAACGTCAGCCGCGACGGCGACAAGATTCTCATCACGCTGCCCGACCCGCAAGTGGAGCTCACGGCCTCGAAAATCAACAACGCCGAGGTGCGGCAGTACGTCGACCTCATGCGCTCGTCGTTTTCCGACGAAGAATTGCTGCGGCTCGCGCGTCAGGGCGAAGATTCCATCCGCGCCCACATCCATTTGACCGACATTCTGCAAAGCGGCGAGCGTTCGGCGGCGCAAATCCTGCTGCCCCTGCTCCACAAGATGGGCTTCGACGAACGCAAGGCCGCCATCTCCTTCCGCACCGACCTGCGGCCGCAAGACGTGGTCGTAGCCCAAAAAGATTAAGACTCCTCCCGCCTTATGTCCGACGTAAAATGTCCGCACTGCGGAGCCACAATTTCCTCTTTTGCCAAGCGCTGCAAAAAATGCGGACGCTGGGTGAGCGACGAGGCTGAGCAGGAAGTGAAAAAAGCGCGCAAGGAACAGAGCGACAAGCAGTTCACGCAAAAAACCGACGGCTCGTCGTGGAAGGAACGCCTCACGTTTTGCCTGCAATTCCTCGTTTACAGCCTTTTTAATTACTGGAAAGCGTGGCTCGCCCTTGGCCTCATCATTTTAGGACTCTTCCTTTGGCGCGATTGCAAGAACGGCGGCACCATCGCCCCGCGCATCGGCGTCGAGAGCGACTCCGCCATCGCCGCCACGCCCGAAGAAGTGCGCGAAATGCAGGACATTTTTCAATGGGAATTTCTGAGCGTCGAGACCGAAGAACTGGCCGAACTTTTCGAAAAAGGCACCTTTGGCGACCGCCGCATCGCCCGCATCTACGACGGCACCTTGCGCATCGGAATCGATCAGAGCCGCCTCGCCGACGACTGGTTCCAAGCCCGCGGCGACACGGCCGTCCTCACGCTCCCCACGCCCGCCTTGCTCGACGACGACTTCATTCTCGAAACGTCGGCCGAGCCGTTCTATTCCTCCGGCACGTGGGGCGCCGGCGCTCGCGAGAAGCTCTACAATCAGGCCAAGGAACGCATGAAGCAGCGCTGCCTCACGCCCGAAAACCTCGAGCAAGCGCGCAACAATGCCACCTATCAATTCCAAAAAATCTTCAACGCGCTCGGCTACAGCACGGTCGAAGTGAACTACGAGTAGGCCGCCCCTTTCCAAGTCTTCTCGTTTCTAAAAAAATAGTTCCCAAAATTTTGAGGATATAAAAAAATATCCTATTTTTGCATCGAAAATTCCAAAGGATTATGCCGGAAGTCTTTCGCGAAAGCGGTTTTTGCGCGTTCTTCTATTCCAACGAACACGACCCCATGCACGTTCACGTGCGCAAGGGGGGCGCCGAATGTAAGGTGCGACTGCGACCGCTCGGCATGGTGCGCAATTACGGTTTTTCCGAACCCGAACAGAAACGCATCCTCGCGATTGTCGCCGCCCACCTTTCGGAAATTGAAACCTATTGGCTCAAATATTTTGGACTATGAACGTGAAAAAAGTTTGGCTTACCGACGAAGCCGTTTGGATTGAGACCGACGACGGCCGCAGGGCCTGCGAGCGCTTTGCCGACTATCCGCGCCTGCGCCGCGCCACGCCCGAGCAGCGTGCAGCCTACGTGGTGGGCCCCTTCGGCCTGCATTGGGAGGCGCTCGACGAAGACCTTTCGTTTGAGGGCTTCTTCGCTGAAAAACAGCCCCTTCGTTCGTTCTTTGTGTGCCACCCCGAAATCAATGCGTCGGGCATTGCGCGCCGCATGGGCATTCAGCAGAGCCTGTTGGCCGCCTACTTGAGCGGGCAGAAGAAACCTTCGAAAAAGCGCGAGCAAGAAATCGCCGCGTGCATCCGCGAAGTGGGGCGCGAGATGAGCACATTCTCCGTTTAGCGCCGTCCCTTCCGTTTTTCCGGCCCTCGAAAAAACCGCCTCTTTGCAGGGGCGGTTTTTTTTGCGCGAAAGTTTCCGATTTTTCCGAAAATTTTCTATTTTTGCAACAACTTTTCTTTGAAGAAATCTACGATGCGCGTCAGCAAGTAGGCGCGCGTTTTGCCGCCGTAGATGGAGTGGTTGCGATTGGTGAAGATGTGCATGTCGAAAGGCTTGCCGGCTTGCACGTAGGCCTCGCACACTTCGGCGCAGTTGCGGTAGTGAACGTTGTCGTCGGCCGTGCCGTGCATGATGAGCAGGTCGCCGTGCAGATTGGCCGCGCGGCTGATGGGATTGTCGGCGTAGCCTTCGGCGTTTTCCTGCGGCGTGCGCATGTAGCGCTCGGTGTAGATGCTGTCGTAGAACTTCCAATTGGCCACGGCTGCCACGGCCACGCCGGCCTTGAACGCGGGGCGACCCTCGCTCATGGCCATCAGCGTGCAAAAGCCGCCAAAACTCCAGCCCCAAATGCCGATGCGCTCGGCGTCGACGTAGGGCAGAGAGCCCAGATAGAGAGCGGCTTCCACTTGGTCGGCCGCTTCTTTTTGGCCCAGCGTCAGATAGGTTTGACGCTCCCACTCACTGCCGCGTCCGCCCGTGCCGCAACCATCGACGCAGGCGCAAATGAAGCCCGCGTCGCACAAAACATTTTCGAAAAGGCCGCCCGGGTAGAAACCCGTCTGCCAACGGTCGCGAACCTCCTGCGAACCCGGCCCGCTGTACTGATACATCACCACCGGATACTGCTTCGAAGCGTCGAAGTCGCGCGGCTTAATCATCCAGCCGTTCAGTTCGACCCCGTCCTTTGTCTTGAACGAGAAAAATTCCTTCGTGCCGGCCCAAGGCTGCATTTTCGCCTTGAGTTGCGCGTTGTCTTTCAGCGTTTGGAGCGTTTGTCCCTTCGCGTCGCACACCGAAAAGACGGGCGGCGTCGTCAGATTTGAGAAAGTTTTCACGAAGTATTGGCCGTCGGTCGAAAAGAGTGCGCCGGCCGTGCCTTGTTCGGGCGTGAGGCGGCTGAGGCGGCCCTTCTTGTCGGTCGAAAAAACGGCTGTGCGCAGCGGGCCGCCGTCGGTGGCAGCAAAGAGCGTGCGACCGCTCGCAGGCAGATAGTCGTAGAACGTGCGAACGTCGTAATCGCCCTGAGTGAGAGCGCGTTTCAGCGTTCCGTCGAGCCCGTAGAGATAGAGATGCGCGTGCCCCGTGCGTTCCGATGTGAGCACGAAGCCGTCTTTGTAGAAGCGCAAGTCGCCGTAGGCCGATTCGCTCAGATATTTGTCGGTTTGCTCACGCAGAATGCGCTGTGCCGACCCATCGGCGGGGTCGCAGAGGTAGATGTCCATGCAGTCTTGGTGGCGATTGAGCGTGCAGACGGCGAATTTTTTCGCGTCGGCCGTGGCCAGCAGTCGCGGGATATAGTCCTCGGCGTCGAGGGGCACGTTGATTTGGCGCGTTTGGCCGCTCGCAATGTCGTAGGCCCAAGCCGAAACGCTCGCGTTCTGCGCGCCCGCCACGGGATATTTGTAGGCGTACTCGCTCGGATACTCGTCGGCCTCGGCATGGGCGGGCGCGAGCCCTTTATAAATGGGGAAAGAGTAGATGGGAACGGCCCTCTCGTCGTAGCGCACCCACGCCAGCGCCGAGCCGTCGGCCGAAAACGCCAGATTGCGGTCGGTCGAAAATTCTTCCTCGTTCACCCAGTCGGGTATGCCGTTCAAAATGGCGTTGCGCTCGCCGTCGTGCGTGATTTGGCGCTCACTGCCCGTCCCTAAGTCGACCAGAAAAAGATTGTTGGCGCGCACAAAGGCCACGCGCTCGCCGTCGGGCGAAAATTCGACCACTTGCTGCGGCCCGTTCGTCGAGAGCGGCGTGAGCGTGCGCCGTTGAACGTCCCACACGTAGTAATCGGCCGTGAAGGAGTGGCGATAGATGCTGCGGCGGTGCGTTTCGATGAGCATTTTCTGCTCGTCGGGCGAGAGCACATAGCCGCCAAATCGAACACTGTCGCTTTGGAAGAGCGTTTCGACCACTTCGCCCGTCTTGAACGAGCAGCGGACGACGCCGCGCCCGTCGTCGCTGAATCGCGTGTAGGTTTCCGGCCGCGCCTTCGACGGACGCATCGCGCGCAGCTCCTCGGCGAAGTACTCGCCGCTCACCACGTCGCTCACGCTGAACGCTGCGCTCTGCGCGAAGAGGGCGAGCGGAGCGAGCCCGCAGAGGCTGAGGCACAGGAGGATAGGAGAAAAAAATTTTTTCATCGCAAGAAAATATGTGTTTCTGTCTGCGAAGATAGGAAAAATGCGGCGAAAAATGGCCAAGCCGCCCCGAAAATCGCGTTTGGCGCGGTTTTTTTTGTGCTTTCATGTAAATTTGCGCGTTTTCAGAGGGGCGTTTTATGTAAATTTGCGCATTCTGAAAGTCGAAAAAGTGTAAAATTGCGCGTTTTGAATGAAGAAAATGTGTAAATTTGCGCGTTTTATAAAATTTTTTCCTATCTTTGCAGCGAAAAATTTGGGGAAAATGATAGACAAACGGACTTTGGAATTTATCCTCACCGACCAGCAGGAGGAGCTGGCCGCGCGCGCCGACGAGGGACTTTGCCGGCGTGTGGAGGAGTCGCTCGTGGACATGGCGAGCCCGCAGGCGCAGGTGGTGATTGGCGTGCGTCGCAGCGGCAAATCGACGCTTTGCTATCAGGCGTTGCACGATGCCGGCTTGCGGTTTGCTTATGCCGATTTCGACGACGAGCGTTTGTTCGATTTAAAGGCTGAGCAATTGAACGACGTGCTCGAGGCGCTCTATAAAATCTATGGCGATTTTGACTACCTGTTTCTCGACGAAATTCAGAACGTGGAGGGGTGGCATCTCTTCGTCAATCGACTGTTGCGCAAGCGGATGCACGTCATCATCACGGGTTCCAACGCCAAACTCTTGAGTGGTGAGTTGGCCACGCACTTGTCGGGCCGGCACAAGGAAATTCCGTTGTTTCCGTTCTCGTTCAGAGAGTTCTGCGCCTTGAAGCAGGTGGAGACCGAGCGGCGCACCACGAAGGCGGAGGCCTTTCGGCGCGCGGCGTTCGACGAATATATGCGCGAGGGCGGCTTTCCCGAACTCCTTGCCCTGCAGGACAAGCGTTCGTATGTGAAGAATTTGGTGGACGACATCCTTCGGCGCGACATCGAGCAGCGCTACAGCATTGTGCACAAGGCCGATTTTGAGGCGATGGCCCATCATTTGCTGAACAATTCGCCTTGCATTGTCGTGACGCGCGAACTGGCCAAAATTTTCGGATTCAAATCGGAGCATACGGCCAAGAATTATGTCAATTACTTGAAACAGGCCTATATGCTGCTGGGCATTCAGAAGTATTCGGCGAAGAGCAAATTGCGGGTGGCGCAGGAGAAAGTTTACGCCATCGATGTGGCCATGATGAACCGTCGCGAGAATGCTTTTGCCGGTCCGAACTTGGGGCATCGGCTGGAGACGCTCGTGCTGATTCACCTCATGCGCAAGTGCAAACTGGAGGGTCGCGACATCTATTATATGAGCGAGCGGAGCGGCGAATGCGACTTTGTGGTCTGCGAAGGGCGCACCGCTTTGCAGGCCGTGCAGGTTTCCTACGACCTCACGTCGGAAAAGACGCGCCGCCGCGAGATTGCGGGCTTGCTGCTTGCCGCCGAGCGTACGGGCTGCCACGATTTGCTGCTGCTCACCGACCACGAGCGGGAGACGCTTGAGGTTGAGGGCAAAACGATTAAGATTCAGCCCGTTTACGAGTGGAGTTTGGAACTCGGCGTGTAGTCCGCGCGCGTTTGACGGCTTCGAATTTTCGGAGATAGCGTTGAAAAATTGGGATGGGCCGTTCGCGTTTTGGAACGGTGCGGAACACTAGTGTCCCGTTAAAATCATTTCAAATTTCCCGGACACCTTGTAAATAAAAGGATTTCGAGAGATTTTCAGGCCGCGACGATTTGAAAATTTTATTTTTTC
>Ga0065711_1041537_pt1 | contig 16068 bp, 19 predicted proteins | sample Hoacrofraction12_FD_59098 | JGI IMG/M metagenome (GOLD analysis project Ga0065711, IMG submission 59098) | Hoatzin crop microbial communities from Cojedes, Venezuela - Epithelial fraction 12 v2 (version 2) | ecosystem: Host-associated > Birds > Digestive system > Esophagus > Crop | place...
TCTGCTGAGCTCAAGGTCCTGTGCAGCCTGCTGTAGGAGACCCTGCTTTGGCAGGGGGGTTGAACTAGATGACCCACAGAGGTCCCTTCCAACCCCTAACATTCTGTGATTCTGTGAGGAGAACCAGGTGCTGAGATGCAGCCAGTGTTTCCCCCTCCAGCCTTTACCAAGACCAGGATGGATGGAGAGCCCTGGGCTGATATTGCCTGTACATTCCTTTGGATTTCAATCCACAGGGTTTCTGGAGGGGCTATAGAGGATATATCCCCAGGATACAGGGACAGAGGTTGCCCAGGGAAAGTGTCGAGGAGAGCCCAAGCAGGGGAGATGGCTGGAGTTGGCTTTGGGGCAGCAGGTCCTGCATCTCCCTGCTGCCTCTCTCCCCACCTCTCTTGATGCTGAGATGTAAGGTCTTCTGGCTGCTCGGGATTGCCCCAGGCTTGGAAAATCTCCCTTCCCCCAAAACTGCGCAGTTGTGTGCAACCCGCAGCAGCAGGTGCAATGGGTGGAGCGGTGCTGGCAAAGCCCCCGCGCCAGACCCGTCCCCAGGGCCTGCGATCCTGATCCCCGTGAGAACTCCCTGCCACCCACCAATTGCCCTTCTGATTTATGTACAGCTGCTGCTCACAAATGGGCGTCCCGGGATGGAAACCTCCGGCAGCTTTTCAGAGTGGAAAAGCATGTGAAAACCTGCCGCAACGGGCTGCCTGCGAGGCAATCGCCCGTTTCTCCAAGGCTTGTTCGCTCCCTGGCTGCCCCCCGGATCACCTGCACGGGAGAGGAGGGCTCTGCCTCGGCTGTGGGAGCCCTGGGCTGGATGGTCGGCGACTCCCTCCCGCTCCCTGTGGAGCAAAGCTCTTCCCAGGGCTCCTACCCGGCCACAGGCACCAGGGTCTGGGACACATTTGAAGCCAGAGCTCAGCCTGAACATCAAGGTGGTCCAGGGGGGAACAGGAGGCACAGGTCCATGCATCCATGGCTCAGCTGTGACCATCCCTTTTGTGGCTGCATCCCCTCTGCGGGATGAAGGCTCTCATGAGGAGCAAGATGCAGTGCAAAGAGCTTGGCAGACCACTATTCCCAAGCTGAGGAACAGGGACAGGTACTGGGGCTCAGCAACTCGAGATCTTGAGCATGAGAGCCCTCAAACCCGCTGAATCCTTCAAGCAAACCTGCAAAGCCGGCCAAGAAAGGACTTGCCTAGGAATGAACAGAGGGCAAATGAGTGCGGGTCATGCCTCACCCTACCTTTAAAAGGAGAATTGAGACCTGCCCGGTGGTGCTGCCCGTGGTTTCCTGGCAGCTGGTTCATGCGCCGGGCTGCCTGCGGGCAGCACGGCCCGGCTCGCAGGTCACGCGACGTGCAGCTCTGCAGGGCAACCTTCGGCCACCCCGCGAGGCCGTGCACATACCAGGGTGGGACCTCGCACTCACAGAGGCTGCAAGAAAGCAAGCCAGCCCTTCCCTGAGCAGGGTCCGTCTGGGAGGTCAGAAGCAGAAGGAGCCCAGGAATTCAGGACAAGAATGTGTTTGTTGTTTAATTTTTCAGTAATACATTCTGGGTTGTGGCTAAATCCTGTTTGCAAAGTGCTGAGCCTGTTGCGAGAGCTGGGAGCAATCCGCGCACGGAGGCAGGCAAGGGAAAACCCACAGCACGTTCCTGTCTCTCCCGAGCAGGCAGCTCTGTGCCCCTTCTGCTTGGCAGCGCTGGCTCCCCAGCTCGGAAGGGAATTTCTCCAGGGACGTGTAGTGGGACTGGAGATGAACCCAAGAGCCCCAGGGGATGGCATGGCAGCAGGTCCCCTTGCACGCTGAGGAACAGACCCATAGCAGGACCACCACAGCCCGTTCGTACCCAAGACATCTCCCCAGCGTCTTCCCTGGGCTGGGGTGAAGCACGCTGGAGTCTGAACTCCTGAGATCACACTTCCAGCAAACTCCCACTGATTTTGGGAGCCCATCTGAAGAAACAGGAGCCCCTTCCCTGACTTTCAGAGGGTGCTTGGCCAAAACAGCTGCGAAACCAGCCCTGCTGGGTCTAGGAGCCTGCACTGAGAGCCCCGCTGCTCCCGGGTGAGTGGGAGCAGGAGCAGCCAGAGGGCTAATATGTTTTTAAGCGAAGATGTCACTTATAAGCCTGAATCAACGCTCTTGTTTCCCCGGGGAAGTAGTGACATTTACACTGCACGTTTCTTGGAAGGGGCCCAAGCAGCCCGGAGGACGGGACCCAGCGCAAGGCTTGTGCAGGACGGCGGCCAGGCTGCTGGGATCGTTCCAGCCACGTGCCCAGGGCTCTGGGGAGGAGGACAGCCCTGCCCAGCCTTGTCACTCAGCCTTGTCCCACAGCCAGGGGTACGTGGCACCGCTGACCCATTGCTGGTGTCCTGGTGGATGGCAGAAGAGAACCACCCTCACTGTGCTGCCAAGAGGAACCTCTGTGGGGCACGGAGGAGTCCCTGCACGGCCATGGCTTCATCACAGCACATCTCAGCCTCAACAGGGCTGTGTGACAGGATGGAGCAGGGAGGAGATGATCCAGGTACAGGATGGGGCTGCTGTGGTCCTCCCTGCACAGCAGCATGAGTCCAAGGAGGGGTGCAAGGAGCTCTGAGAGCTGGAGAGGGCAGGGGCTTCCCTGGGAACGGGAATTGCACGTTTCTCCAAAGGGGTATCCAGGGTCACTCCCTGTTGCACAAGAGCAGCTTTAGCCAAGCCACCCTGAATGCGGACATCCACCAGGCCAGGACACCTACCTCCACTGGGACACTCGGCTGCCTGCAGTCCCTGGTCTGTTTTGGAGAGGGTTGGACATTCACACCCACCGTGCTCCTCAGGTTGGGATAGCCGGGCACAGTCAGGGTGCGCTGGCTGCCACAGCCCCAGCAAGCCAAGGAACAGCGTGGCTGCTGTCCCACCTGTCCGCCTCTGAAATTCCCCACCACAAATGGCTGGTTTGCTTTTGCAGCTGGCTTTTCCCGAGGGACACCCACCACGGGGTGCTGGATCCCCTCTCGGGCTGCAGCACCGGGAGCAGGGCAGCCCCGAGGCTCCCACGCCGTGTGTCCCCACACCTCTCTGCCTCATCACGCAGAAAACTTCATGGGGAAAAGACTTGGGGAGTGGCCACTTCTTACAAGCTCTGTTCAGGGCCCTGCTCCCCTCTTTCCTGCCAGACCTCTTGCAATAAATCAGGGGATTTTCCCAGCACAGCAGTCCTGCTGCCAGACCACAGTGCTCTGCTTGTGCTTTTGTCTCTCGTTCCCGATTAATTCCCTCCTGTTTGCTTCGCTGTGGCCTGTGCTCTGAGGTTAACCCCCCTTTTTCTCAGGGATGCGTCAGCAGTGCTCTCTCAGAGCCCTGGCTGCCACATCTCTCATCACTGCGTGTGGGTTTGCATGGCTAAGGGTAGGAAATGAAGGTGGGGGCTGAAGCCATGCCCACCAGCACAGAGGCCTGGCTCCAAGTAGGCATTTCCAGGAACAGTGGCTAAATTGTCCAGTTTTGGCTTCAATCTCCATGAGTTTTTCACCTCCTCTGGTTCTGAGGCATCTGGGGCATCCTCCATCCACAGCCCCGCGTGCCTGACAGCGCCAGGGCAGGGTGTTGAGGCTCTGCTCCCACCACGATGCAGTGCTCCTCCAGGCACGACGGCTGGCAGGCAGGGAGGGCTGGAGGTCATTGAGGCTGTCCCACAGCTTGGCAGGCAAATGAACGATTTGGGAGGAAATCCCTGGCCCTCTCCATCTTCACCCATGCAGCATCCAAGCACTGTTTGCAGCTCCATAGCTCCAGATGCACAGCACAGGTCCACAGGTGTCCTGGAGCCAGTGGTCCCCTCCCCAGTGGGAAGGACCCCAAGGGGTGTGTTTCACCCCAGGACACCAAGGGAGAGAGCAGTCTCTGCTCTCAGGGGATCCTGCATCCCCAGCCAGGGTCCTGAGTGCCCTGCAGACACAGAGGGCCACAAGGACAGGTTTCTCTGGGCTCAGCCACAGCTTGAAACTGTCCACCAAGTACCCAACATGCCTCCTCTGGGACTGCTGGGGGGGATTCACCCTGCTCTGGATCCTGTGTCCTCCCGGGGCCTAGAGAAACCAGGCATGGAGAAGTGGAGAGGCTGTCCCAAGTGACACATGGGTCTGCTGGTGACAAGCCAGCCTTGCCTGTGGCCCACAGACCAGCCTGGCCTCCTGGTTAGGTGCTCCTGACTGGGGCCGGACAGGGCAGACTGATTCCCTTGTTCAGTCTGTGGGGACTCCGTGTTTCCATGCTGGTAGGAAGAGAGTTCATCTGAAATAGCGCAGGTAGAAATCCTCACTGAGGGTGGCATCCTTACCCAGAACCTGTTCCAGCACCGCAGTGCATGAGACATCAGAGGAAATATTTGCTCTGGGTGCGTTGCATTAGGGAAAGTGTACAGGTCAGCCCAGGTGAGGACTTGGTCATGCTCAGACACTCCCTGCTCCAGAGGTTTGTCACTGGAGAGAGAAACCAAAGAGTCAAGAAGAGGATTGCTGTAGCTCCGGGGGCACAAGAGGAAAACTTGGAACTAAAAGCCCCCCATCAGCTCAGCGCTGACCATGTCCCTCCAAAAGGCAAGCTTTTTTAGCAGTGAAGCAGTGCAGATAAGAAAAGATGGCTAACCCCAGAAGTTTCTTCGGAAGACAGCAGCTTTGCAAAGCAAAGGTTGGCTGTGAGGGCTCCACCAGCCACGCTCTGCTCCGACCAGGAGCTCTTCGCAGTATCTGCCTGGGTTTTTGATGAGAGGAGGCAAAGAAGCCATGACAGAAACAAAACAATCAGCTGTCCAAGGTTCCTCCCACATGAGGGATGGGAGAGAGACGTCTCTTGGCACTGCATTTTGTTTTCCTCCCTTGGGAGGGGCTCTGACACAGTGTGATAGAAACCAGAGCAGCCCTGAGTCCTGCATGGATGGGTGGGAGCAGGCTCGTTGCTCGCTCTGCCCCAGCTCCATGGCAGCAAATAGGCACCTCTCTCAGAAGAGGGGAGGATTTGGCTCTCCCATCCTGTGGGATGGGATATCCCAGCTGGAGATGAGACTCGCATGTGCCCTGGGCTTGCATGCCTTCTCGTTTTGCGGTGGGTCAACTCAGCCTGGGCAGTCTGACCCAGATGACATGTCCATGAGTGGATCTGGTAACCCCTTCTCTTGCCCTGGGGCTGCAGGATGCCTGCTCACCAGCGTTTCTGAGGTTGCCGATAAAAAAGGACCCCCTCATCCTGCCCAGGGCCTCTCCCTTGCTGCAGCTCTGCAATTTGAATGAAGCCCAGGTGGCAACAGCCCAAGAAACTCAGACACCTCAAGGGAGACACAACACGAGGGGCCCCGTGCAATGAGTTGGTGGACACGGTGGTGAGCCCCTCAGCAGAGAGGGGAAATTCCACTGCAGGCTCCAAAACAGCTTCAGATTCTTGGAAAGCTGGCAAGATGGGGAAGGAAAAGGAGATGCAAGAGAGCAGGGAGCACTGGATTTTTTGTTATTAAATATGAAAGCAAAGCAAAACAGTCAGTGTTTCCATTCCACTTGTGTCCTGCTCATTCGGCCTGGCTTTTCATCACAAACTGGGATGAAAATAGGACTTCTTTGCTGCAAGACTTCTCACACGTTTCTATTTAGAGAAAAGTGTAGAGGTGCTGAACTGGTTAAAAGCAAACCATCCCCAATGCCCTTCCTCAGAGAAGGTAGCTTCTGAGTGGCACGTGCCATGGTCCCATCATGGTGTTCTGCACTGTTGTGGTTCCCAAGAGACTCCACACACATAATTGACGAAGACTCGAGAGCATCAAGAGAGGGGAGTAATAATTCCCGTGTATATGGCACTTGTGGGGGCCGGTTCTGAATTAACTGTGTCCAATTTTGGGGCCCCCAATACACGAATGACACTGACAAACTGGAGAGAGCCCAGTGATGAGGCTCTGAGACGGTTAGCGACCTGGAGCACAGGACAGACAAGAAGAGGTTGAGAAAACTGGGTTTCTTCAGCGTGGAGAAGGTGAAGAGCGGGTCTGGTGGCCAGCTGTCTTCAAACCCTTAATGGGAGGGTATAGAGACAACAGCGATGGTCTCTTTTCAGAGATGCACAGCGAAAGGACAAGAGGCAACAAACACAAGTCACAAACAGGGAAATTCTGATGAGATTTAACAAAAAATCCCCTTCAGCTTGAGGGTGGCCAGACTCTGGAATAGGGACCCAGTGAGGATCAGGAATCTCCATCCTTGGAAGTACCCCGACCACAGCCCTCATCTAACCGATCTATGTTGTCCCTATTCAGAGCAGGGGTTGGACGAGAGACCTCCAGGGTTGCCTCCGAACCTCAGATCTTGTGTTTTGAGAGCACCAGCCTTGCTCAGGGATTTGCCTCTCCTACTGACCTCCATGGCCTTTGAACCTCACAGAGGCCAGGCAGGTGGCAAAGCAGGGAGTCCTCTCTGCGAGCTTCCCACCAACAGCCTTTGGGTGGAAAAGCCCAGACCAATGCCACCTCGCCTGGAGCTTTGGGCCTTCACTCCATGGCGGTGTATCTGGCTAGTCAGAGGCACAGCCCCAGACCAGATCCTGGTCTTGAGGCTAGAAAAACTGTTGAATTTGTTCACATGACTCGTCCTAGAGAGAAGGGACCAGCACCCAGGATTCCCATTTAGCCAAAGTGTCCTTGATGCTGGCTTACAGCCAAGCCCTTCCTCAGTTTCCCAACAGATTTGCCTTGTGTGTTTACAGCTGCTCTTTGGTGTCTTTGCTGCACAGTGGCTTGTGCAGGCAAAGAGAGGGAGTGTTTCCACCTAGCCTCACAAGGAAACTGTCCTCAAGACAGAACAGGAGTCAAACCTGGCTTTTATCTGTTTCCTGATTGCGGTCTTCAGCCAGAAGACACAGCAACACTCCATCCAGGGGTTCAGGTTGTGGGGGACAGAGGGCTGTCAGGCAGACAAGGAAAAGACAGAGACTCAACAAGGGTGGGGGGTAAATACAGCCACATCCTCCCATCCTGCTCACGTGTGGGATCTTCCTGCCTACCTGCAGAGCTCCATGTCCTGCACACTTCACATGGCTCCATCCCTCCCCAGGAGGGCTTGCGTCACACCACAGGGCAGCCAAGCTTGCGCCAGCTTTGAGCTGGGCTTTCCTCCCTGGAGGTGCAGCACCAGACCGGCCGCAGACGGGCACTGGCCCCTGGAGAGGGTGAGACGGTCACTGCCCGGACACGTCCCTGCTCGCTGGAGGTCAGTCACTGTCTGCGATCACAGAAGCAAAGCCCAATTGCACAGATTCGTGGTAGGAACCGCCTTCAGCCAGCAAATGGCTGCTTGCAGATGTAGGGAGACAGGAAACATCTGCATTGTCATAGCTGGCGGGTCCTCTGTAAACACAGGATACATTCATTAAACAGCCTATTTCCCTTCCACTCTTTGCTCCAGTGGGATGAGGGAAGCTCTGCAGGCTGCCCTGCAGTGTTGCACCTTGGGGCCGCACATGCCTTGGCCAAGGGGATCTGGTGGTGGGCAGCCCCATGGGACTGGCACCCCACCATGCCACTACAGGGCGTGGGGATGCTGGGGCTCAGGGTGTTCCCTGTGCACCAACTCTCGGCCCTGGCACACCCAAAACTGGGCAAGGTTGGGCTCTGCAGCTGATTCCTTCCATGGGGGACATGGCTGCTGATGCATAGTGAGCAGACAGATGGACAGAGGTCCCCACTGCTCCTATGTGGCCAGCGGGCAGAGGCCTCGTCTTTGGTGTCCCACAATACCAAAAGCCCTGCACAGGCCAGAAAAAGGCATTGCGCTTGCTTCCTTCCTTGGTCTTGCTTTTACTCTGTCAGGGAGCAGAAAATGATTCCAACACCAAGCACCATCACAGTTCCAGCAAATGTCTCTTTTTGCCCCCAAAGACAGTTAGTGCTATCTTTAATACTATCTGTTGGTCAGACAGGGAGATTTGCTTACGGAAGTTTCGTGGGGAAATGGGAGAAGGGAGGTGAACAGGAAAGTTTTGCTGAACGCATCACATTTTGGACTCTGCTTTCCCCAGTAATCCTGTAAGCTCAGGTAAATGGTTAAAAGGCCTTTTGAAGGAATTGCTCATCTCAAGACAAAGCAAAGCTGATGCCTGTATCAAGCACAAACCAAGCTGGCCTGTTGGTCACCCTGCCAGCGTGGTACCAACACTTTGCATCCTCTGGGCTAGGTTTCTCCACCACAGCTCAGTGTGCTCTCTCTTAGCAGTCCCTGAGGATGCTCCGGCTTTGAAGTCCCCGTGCTGGACAGTCTGTCCACAGAGGAGCGATGCAGCAGAGGGGTGGCTGTGCAGCGTGCGCAGTTCACCCTCTTCAGAGATAAATGGAGGATTCTCAGCGCTAAACTAAATTAACCTTGAAAAATTCATGTCACAACTGACTGCAGCAATTAGTTGATTTTAATGAGCTGCTTCACCCAGGCTGATGTGTGAAGGTCCTGGAGGAAATCAGTATCTACTGCACATGCCCTTGACAACTGATGGCTGATAGGAACTGGCAGCCACCTCCCAACTGCTTCCCAGTAAGAAATTCCCACATTTGCAGCTCCAGTTTTCTGCAGACAGGTTTATAAGCCCAAGTGCTTAGATGAAGGCTCCTGAGCCCAATGCTCTGCTGGTGTGCCAGTGATTTTCAGGAGAACGGATAAAACAGACATTGTTTAACAGACGTTGGGGAAGGACAAAGCATAACAACATTTTTGTGTCAAATCCCCAGGAAAAGAGCAAGGAAACAGCGTTGGAGCTGCAGCTTGATGCAGGGATGTGCAATGGCTCCCCTGGCTCTGCTGCGGTGCTGGCCACATCTCAGGAGGGCTGGGCACTCCAGCCAGGACCCAGCCCTGCAGGACCTGGGGCTGTGACCCTCCAAGCGACTTTGCTGGGGAAGGGGAGCACAGCCTTGCTGGGCCCCGATGTGGGCTGGCTCTGAGCGGGCTCCCCGCCCTGCTGCACAGCAAGGTCTGCCACTGCTTTTCTCATCTCCCATTTTAACTTCTAAAGAGCTAGGAGAGACCCACAGCAGAGGCTGGGATGTCTCTAGCCCATCCTTCAGCCTCACGGGATCCTTGCCGGCTGCACCCCAGCTGCTCTTGGCCCTTAGCTCCGGCTAAGCTGGGTTGGCTTCCCCAGGAGGTCCCATACCATACTGCTCTGTGGTCTCTGCCCTGCTGGGAGATCCCTTGGCCGGCCAGCCAAGCCTGTGTTGCTGAAACAAAGCAGCAGCCTTGCTCCTGGAGGTATGGGGAGATACCAGGTGTTGCTGGGTCTATATGGAGCACTCAGCAGAAGACACGTGCCTAACCCTTTGCCTTTGTTCCCATTCTGGTGCCTCTGCTGTGCCCCAGCAAGAGGAATCCAAAGCACATGCATGGTTTGGGATTGCTGGGGGATTCCAGGCTGTCCTGCCACCCTCCCAGGTGGGACATCACGTTAGTGGGCTGCAAGCACCTCTGACGTTCCTGCTTCTCACAGGGAGCTAGAGCCACAACATCAGCTTGTTTCAGGGAATTCACGAGCCCATGCAGCCCACTGGCATTGCTCTGCGGTGAGTCTAAATCCGCTTGCAGGCTGCAGAGCTTAAACGGATGCTGGACCAGATGTTTGGCTCATCTTCCCCTGCTTGGGTCTGCAGTTCATTGCTCCCACGCTGCATTCCCCGGCCTGCTCTGTCTCTGCATCCCACCGGGGGCCCCATGCCGCTTCCCTGAAGGTAGTCGCTACCTCCCACCGTGTCCCTTCAGGCCTCAGCCCTGGAGGGCTCCTGTCCCTGTCCTGGCATTTTGCTTTGGGCTCAACATGCAGCAGCGATGTTGTTTAGGTGACAGTGCGGCTCCATGCGTGCCTCCGAGCTGCAAGATTTGCCTCCAGAAAAACACTTTGTAATCCCAAACCTTGCATTTTGCTGTTTGCAGGCCCAGGTTAGAACAAAGGGATTTCTAGAGATGCCTCCGATTCTTTCCCCGGGTCTCCCTTTTCACTATGGCTTAAAGTAAATACTAATAAATCTAATGTGGATTCTTTCAAGTGTAACCTCCTCTCATGTATGGCCTTGATTTAGCAGAAAGTCTCCCAGTTTTCTGTTTTAAAAGCTATAACTGCATAAAACTTCTCTTGTACCAACAATTCCAAACAGATTAATATTTATTCTTTAACCACTGGAAGAACACCAATGTTTTATTTTCTTTTCTGTAGTGCAGTTTGCTTAGCTCTGAGAAGTCCCTGCTCTGCGCTTACACCTGAGATGCTGCATATGGAGTACTCAAAACCCATCTATATCTACCTGGTGCTCCATAAACAGTGCGTACTGCACGTGGCTGAGGTCTTCAGACAAAGCTTTTCACAGTGAAAATGGCCTCATCCTGCAGCCTCCCTGGTGGTGTCCATCCATCAGGAGGTCACTGCAGAAGAAGCAAGGACATGGCCCCAGGGCAAAAGCAGCGTGTGTCAGGGGCAGCTTCTTTCTAAAATCACTGTGTAGCTGTCACCTATAAACTTGGAAATGGTGCCATCAAAACCAGATTCCCTCAGCGTGGGGCAAAGCTGGATGTAATTGGGCCTTGGAATCTGCTGCAGTGTCCAATTTTCATGCCAGAAGTGTCAGAGAAACAAGAAAAGCTGTGGCAGGACGTTGTATGTTTTTGCTGTGATTCAGCAAGCCGCATGAAAAAAATTTGCGCAATGATTTGAAATGGACTAAGCCAGAATCCAGCCTGTTTGTTTTTCAAAAGCTTGCCATTTCCTGGACAGTATCATTAAAGAGGGACTGAAGTGTTCGAAACCTGCTCCAAATGTGGTAGATTTTGCAATGCACCCTGGAGCTCTTTCTAAGTCTGCACGTGCTTTGCAGGCAGAGTGCTTTGGAAAAGGAAAAATCCTTCCAAGTTTGGCATTATTTGCTCAGATTGATTCTTCAAGAGTTGCTTGCCCACCGCACCCCTTCCCCAGCACATACCTTTTCGGTTGGTGCTACCTCAGCTGCTCCCAGTGCCTGAACCCAAAAGGGATCTGCCTGTGCAATGGGGAAGCCATAAAGGCTGGAGCACCCAGGTCTGAAAATTACTGTTATGCCCCACTGAGCCCTGGAGGCATCTCAGCTACTGTGCTTTGATAACCCCAGACCTACAGGTCACCTCCTTCTGTCCTGAAGTGCTCCTGGGCTGGAAACAAGCAAGTCAAGTCTTGGTCAAGACTTGGTCCAGCACATCTTTCCTGCCGTTTTGACTTGGCTTGAGTCTAGGACTGGTGGAGACCTGCTGGTGACACAGCTGAGTGGCTTACGCATGCACACACATGAAGAATGGCTCCTCAAAACCAACCCCTTCCCCACATCCGGGTAGTGTTAGAGCCCTGGTCAGGGCTCTTCTCCAGGCCAGGCACTTCTGCTCCGGGCTGCAAAGCCACTCTCCTCCCTCCTGGGGTGCAGCATGCCACGAGGACCCACACATCTCACCCCACATGTCCCACCTTGACTCCTGCAGTCCCGCCAGCCACACTGCTCGCTGATCTCAAGGACTTCATGCCTCCAAAGAGCCCTCCTGTGCTGCATTTCAGGACCGTGCTCGTACCTCAAACCACATGTGGTAGGTGATTTTCATAAATTTTTTCTTGCATCTTTTCAATGTCTGGCAATGGGGCTGAGCTCACACTGAAGACTTTCTCTTGATGGCAGCCCAAGAGTGGGTGTCTCTTTCCTTTCCCAGATTTTCTTACAAGAATAAAACATTTTTGACATTTTAATGTCCCTGTTGAGGCTGGTAGGAAGTGGTCAGCATATTCTAGCTGACTAGAGGCAGCAAACAAGCAGGCCGAGAGACAGCAGAATAGTTTAAGCTGCTGTGATAAAAGTGTCTTTCACAAACATTTACAAAGCAGTTCTCCCTTACTCATGTTTTTTTTCTGGATCTTGTATCTTTATGCCATAAAAAATAATAATAATTTTGGCTCTTTATGACAATAAATATGGATTTATTAATGACTTAGACTCTAAGCTCCTTGAGGCAGAGCGTGTTTCCTGTTCAGGGAGTTTAGGACCAGGAAAAGCCAATAAATCCCTTTGTTTGACCTCCTATGTGTAATCGTTTTGGTCCTGTATTGAGCTTGTAGCTTCTCTAATGGCTAAATCACACCTTCAGTGAGGTATTCAGAGGTGGGGGCACCACGAGATGGAACATCGGCCCTTTCTCCAGCTGTCTGTGCCTGACTTTAGCCACCCAAATCCCCTGCCCCTTTCTACCAGGGCTTCAGCTCAGCCCGTTTCTCCCAGGGGTGCCCTTCTCCAGGGCTCCTGCTGCCCCATGACCTGGGGACAAGACCTGCCCAAGTGTTAAAGACATGGAGCTTGTCATCAATGGTGCTGCCTCTGGGTACTGCCCCCGGCCCTTCACCCTCCTCGGCCACCGAGCGTCCAGCCCAGCCGGAGGTATGAGGAGCATCCAGCCAGGATGGGTGCGACCCAGGGAGGTGGGTGTCTGCCTGGTGGCACCCTGTGACTCAGGAGCTTGCACAACCTTGACTGATACAATGGGGAGACCAAGAGGTGAATCTCGGGTGAATTCCTCCCACAGCAGATCTGCACCATGCCAGAGACCCACCGGCTCCGTCCATCCATCTGATGCGAATCACTCCTCAACAGAGTCTTTCTCTTACTTTGCCTCAGGCTCTCCCACCTGCATTTCTGGTTGGGCTGGCCCCTCACTCAGGCACCTGAGACACCCTGCTCTAGTCTCGACATCTCCAGCTATAAATACAAGACAATTTGCCCTGGGATTATCCAAAGACATGGACCCCAAGCCTCCTGGCAGCCTGGATGTCCACGAGGGTCGCCTTCGTTGGCGTGGCGACCCACGAGACCTCTTGTCCCCCCAGCACTCCCTGGGCTCTCCCAGGGGAAGGCAGCACCACAATGTTCTTCTCCCTCTTCACTGCAGGTCCCAGTCTACCTTTCTGAAGGTCACCCATGCCTGATCAATCAGGATCCCATCTATTTTGTGTATCTATTTGGTCCAGGTCCCTGCTTTCCAGTGTGGGCTCCTGCTCTGACCATATCACTGGGAGGATCAGGGCTGTGAAGGTCCTTGGCTCCTTGTGGATGAGGACACCTCAGACCTGGCCAGGAGGAGAGCAGAGAGGCTGGAAAACAGGGTCAGCAACTAGGCAAAGCTTTTGCTCCCAGGGCAGCACAAGGCTTATATGCCATTTAATTCCCCTTGGGGCTCGGGAGTCTGTGAGCATTGCCAGGCTCTGCTGAAGCAGATTTCTCTCCAGACATGGAGGAAAGCCTGGAAGGGGGTAACCCCTAACACCCCACAGACAGCTCCAGGGCCAGCGTCCCTGTTTGTCTCCACTGCCACCGGGTAGGGGACACAGCCTGCCATCCTGGCCATGGCAAGCATGGGCCCTGGCAGTGTGGTGGCTCTAACAGCCACAGCCCAGCAACACAGGGAAAGTCACTCTGGAAAAGCAGTGCTGGGCTGCAGGTCCAGAGTCACCCATTAATCCATCCCTGGGGGAGCTTCAGGTGGCGTATCTGGAAGAAGGGAAAGCTCACAATGAGCTGCTGTGATGTCTGACACTCCAGGGGCCCCAGGCAAAGAGGATGGGATGGGATGGGATGGGATGGGATGGGATGGGATGGGATGGGATGGGCTCTTCCCAGACACAGGAACAAGCCAAGGGGCTCTGGTTGTGCCTGGGTTACACAGCCTGGAGATAAGCCCCCTCCGGTATGCTGGCTCTGCAGCCCTCACACCATGTGTGACCCATCAGTCATCTCCACCTTGGTGCCTGCAGAGCCCCAAGCACATTCTTCAGGATTTAATCATCCTGATGAGGAGTGGGCAGGTTCCCAGGGCAGTGAGGGAGCCCGGCAGAGGGAGAGGAGAGGGAGAAGAAGAGAAGATGAATGCTCTGGGAGCAGAGGAACCAAACTGTTTTAGGTACTGTGTATAGCCCTGGTCGGGTTATTTATAAGGGCTGAGGTCAGGATCTCTGGATCAAACACACTCATTTCTGCTGCATGTGCTAACAGATCCAGGGCTCCAGGGCCCTGAGATCAACTTCCAAATACATCCTGGTCCCTGGAGGCACCGAGCCACCCTGCCAGCCTGGGCTCACAACCTCATGCTCACCAGGACTCGTACACAAAGGGGCCTTAGAGACAGCGCTGGATTAGACCAGCTCACAGGGCAGCGGGACAGGAGCCAGGACCTCGGCGCCAGCTGCCCTGTCCTCAGCACCGGCACGATCCTTCCCGTGGGGATAGAAATTTCATTCCCCAAATTATTTTCTCAATGTTTCCCTTCCCGAAGGAGGGGAAAGGAGATCCGCCATCCCTTCGACCTAGCTGGGACTTGGCCATTTGTCGAGGAGCAGCTATCCATCACCTCTCCTGCATGAAAGAATCTCACTGCCCTACTCCAGGCCAGGCTGCCACAATCCCAGCTTGGAGGCATCAGGGCTGGGGTCTGAACCAGCCTCTCCCAGCACCACTGCAGCTCCAGGCAGATCCCCTCAGCGAACGCTGAACACACTGGGCACAGAGAGTCCATGCTCCCGCTCACCCAGCCATTTGCTCTGCCCGGGAAAAGGCAGGTGTGGGGTGAGACGAAGCAGAACACAAACATTACGTTAATGCTGGCTGGCTCTAATCAAAAGCTGATGTTGCACAGCCCGGCCAACAAACATTGCTGGGGATCTGTGGGAAAAATGGGATCCACATGGCAATTCGCACTCCAGCTGCCGCCTTATCTCCTGGAAACGTTATCTCATGCAAACTTGAGCTGGAGCTATTTTATTTTCAGCTGACTAAAAATGTGTCAGTTTTATATTTATATATTAGGCCGCAATCCCATGGGAAATTAATTTGCCCAACAGCAGAAATTCTGTCATCGCACGCATCAGTCAGTCTGGGAATGGGGATCTCCAGACCAGGGCCCTGAAATCAGGGGAATGGCTTAAAATAATAACCATGGGAGGATGCAGGAGACTGAGCAAATTACGAGACTTCCTTCCCAACTGCAGATGTATTTAGGGGGCATGCCGTGGTTGATAAATGAATGTAGAACCAGAGGCTTGGTGAAACTCCTGTCTCAGCAGGTTCCTCCACGAGGAGGAAGGGCTTCAGCCCACGCACACTGTGGGATGGGGGGACGGCTCTGGCTGAGGTGGCCCCTGCACTGCCCCTGTCCCAGTGGCTCTGCTCCAGCTGGGTGCCTGACTAGACCCTTCCAGCCAGCTGAGTGTCCCTGCAGACACCGGGCAGGGGACAAGGCTCTGGATCCTGGATGTCACTGCATCCCCTGCCACTTGCAGCACGGCAGCTCTGGGTGCCCGTCGTACACCCGGGAGTGCCTGGGCAGACTCCCAGCTGAGCATCCCTGGGTGCTTGGCAGTCCCAGGGGTGCAAGGCAGCAGCAGAGCCAAGCTCTCCTCTGCGCGGGGTGTTCGGATGGGCACCCTGCCTGGCAGTGGTTCTCTGGGACTGGGATGAGCCTGGCCCTAGAACTTCCCTCCCCTCATAGATGTCATGCAGCACCGGGCGCAGAGCATCCCCCAGCGCACCAGCACCACTCCAGACCTCCAGCATCATGCCCACCCCAAGCTGGGGACTGGAAAGTGGTCCAGAGGCTACTGGGACCGTGCCCTTCTGAACTGGGAGGTTGTGCTGGCTCGGCAGGCGTGTGCCTGCGGTTTTCCAGCCCCGCTCCCTGTGCCCAGCAGGTCCCCACGGGGTGACGCACGCGTCCAGGGAGCCCGTCCAAGCTGAGGGGTGTCGGGCCCTGGCCACGGAGCTGCCTCGTTGGACTTTGGCAGCCTGGACAGATGGTGTGACTGCTGCCAAGTCACGTGGAGGCATTTGCTGCCCGGACGGGTGTGTTTGCGTGGAGGGAGCAGTGGGGCATGAAGGCCCGGGGTGGCTGAGGAAAGAGCCTAGGGGATGAGCAGGACATTTGAAGGCGATTCTGCCTGGTTTTTTTACTTTGAGAGAGGGATGGGATGAGAAGGGAAGGGAAGGGAAGGGAAGGGAAGGGAAGG
>Ga0065711_1041538_pt1 | contig 16068 bp, 13 predicted proteins | sample Hoacrofraction12_FD_59098 | JGI IMG/M metagenome (GOLD analysis project Ga0065711, IMG submission 59098) | Hoatzin crop microbial communities from Cojedes, Venezuela - Epithelial fraction 12 v2 (version 2) | ecosystem: Host-associated > Birds > Digestive system > Esophagus > Crop | place...
TGCTGCTGATGTAGTTGAAGAAGCCCTTCTTGTTGTTTTTGACATCCCTTGCCAGCTTCAATTCCAGGTGGGCCTTGGCCTTCCTCGTCGCATCCCTGCATGCTCTGACCACATTCCTGTATTCTTCCCAGGTGGCCTGTCCCTCCTTCCATATTCCATGGACTTTTGCTTGTAATGTTCTCTTAAATGTCTCCAGCATGTTTTATTGTACCAACTTCATCCTTCTTTTGCTCGGCAGAGATTGTTATTTTTTCAGCTTACCACTGGGGGCATTCAAATTATTTATTTAAATTTATATAAACAGCATAAGTTCTGCCAGCACAACTTCTTGGAAAAGTGCTAGGCTTCGTTCTGTCATCTGTACGGTAGCCAAGCAGGGCATGTTGTTAGTACTCTGTGAACAATGGGTATCATTGTTATATAAAGTTGGTTTGATATCTTGGGGGAGTAAAGAAAGATTGGTGGATTTAGTAGGAGATAAACTAAATAACAGGCACATGTCCAATTTGGATTTTACTGAAAGCAACAGAGTAACTCCAGTTAACATCACTTGGAATGGGGTTAAGCTTTTAGGATTACATCTGTTTCACCTGCTGTAGTAATCCATGTTAGATTTCTAACCTCACCCACAGCCTGTCCACGTTAGTGGAGTGAAGTTGTAACCTCCTGAGGGGCAGTCGGTCCATCCTAAGGTGTCCAGGAAATGTTTGATGAATTGGCCTCCCTTTATTGATTGCGTCTTTCTGCTTTCCAAATTGTTAATGTTACAACTTTTTTTACTGGAGTGTCTTGAGCTATGAATATCCCGCAGTGGCATATTGAACGTGGTGAGTTTCTGCTTGAGCTTGGGCAGCATTTTCAAAGCCCACAGCTGAGCAACACTGGCCGTGCACATGCAGAGGAGTATCGGGGAGCAATACCTGAGCACCGAGTGGATGATTTAACTCTGGAGCAGGAGCTGGCTTTAGCACACATTGTGCCTGAATTAATTGGCGTTGAAAAAGCCAGTTCTTAACACCATTTCTCTTAGCATCGGTATTGCTCTCAGGCTCAAAGACTATTGTTTCCAGGCAGCTTTTCCTCCATGGTTGAAAGCTTCATGCAGAGGTCTCTCACTTTATTTTCCATCTGTAATGCCTGTAAAATCAACTTCGTATACTGTGCCTGAACGGTGGAGACTTTCCGTGGCACATTTTTTCTCATTTGCAGGATTTACTAAACGGTGTTCACCATGGCTTGAGCGCTGAGTTGAATGGATGGTGTGTTTGGAAGGGCAGATCTTCCCCTGACCTATGCTGAGAATATATTTTTTGCCGGGTTTCTCTGCTAGCTAGGAGAAAATCTGACATATCAGAGATTCTTGTTATGTGCCTTCTGTGTCCTATCACTGTTAAAAATAGAGTTGGTGTGCCATAACAGAATTAAATATATTCAATGCTTTCGAGGAAGTCTGAGACTATTTGCCACCTGTGCATTTCTGGAAAGATCAAAAATGAGAATAGCTGTACTAAAAATCAGCACTTGTTCTGTCTGGACTAATAAGAGCTAGGTTTTCAGGCTTGAGCATAGGTAGAAGGGTTCTTGATGCCTTCATCCCCATACAAACTGCTGACTCTTGTACTGATCCCCTTAGCAGATCTGTCTGTGGGACATACTCTGAGACACCTACAGTAATGTGGCCGATCTAAGCCAGATTTTCATGGACTGGAATACAAGGAGCACAGTTGATGAGTAGGGTTTGGTGCTGAATCCCAAGCAATTATTCTCATGTACCATAAAATGTCTTTACATGACTTCGACGGCCTACATGCAGAGCCATTGGGTCTCACGCACCAAGCGCGAGGCTCAGGCACTGCTATCTGCTGCCCCTGCTGCCGTGGCCACTTCCCATGCATATAAAGCACAGCCAGAAGTCAAAAATCCCAGTTATTGTCCAGCTTCACAGCATATCCCCAGCCATGAGACCCCCTGCCCATGCACATAAGCATTTTTGGGCATCATCCAGCACAGTTCTGTTTTATGCACCAAAGGAGGTAACTCTTGGGAAGTCTCATCTGCTCCAAGATCCCTTTGCATTTCCAAGTTGCACCAGCTCAGTTACAGTGTGGTTTGTTTTAAGCTTTGAAGAAGTCAAGTGAAGAGTAGCTTAAAATAATTTTTACTTTAAAGTGAATTCAGAGCACTTGAAGTTTGGAGCAGTTTTTAAAATGTCATAACTGAAAATCAGTGCAGCTCTGACAATAGAAAAAGTGTTGAGTGAGGAAGCTGCAGTTTGCAGGAGAGTATGAAAACGTGGCAAAAACATCTTTCTGCCAGAGAGAAGGGGACAGCTACTGTCTGGAGCAGGAAAAAAATCTCTGGGGTTAACAAGAAAAAAAGTCTGAAAGAGTTCCAAAACATTTTACTAAAGAAAGTCCAAGTGTTAGTGACAGATGTTAATGATGTTGCTTAACGCTTGACTGGCAGGTAGTCAGATACTTGTGAGCTGAGTGTGACTTTAGAGCTTACTTGAAAGCAAATAGAAGCTTGAAATGAGACAACACTGGTTCCTCGTTCTGGGAGGAACATGGGAACTTCCATGAGCTGTGAACACACATCTGTTTAACCCAGTATCCTGTCTTCAGCAGTGGTCAGCAGCAGATGCTTTGGAAAAGAAAAGAAATACGGCATGTATGGAGCATTCCTTCCCCTCCTATAATCCCCCAGATCCTGTCAGTCAACAGTTTAGGGACTCCGTAATGCCAGACATTGCTTTTGGACCATTGTTTTTAATAGCCACCAATGGGCCTATCTTCCATAAATTTGACTCATCTTTTTTTGAACCTGTTTATACTTTTGGCCTCTGCAGTATCCTATGACAACAAACCCTTGGGTTGAATTATGTCACATGTTAGAAAGAACTCCCTTGTGTCTGTTTTGAACCTGATTCTTGGTAATTTCACTGTGTGTCCCAGTTGCTACACAATTAAAAACCGTGCATGACTGTCCCTAGCTCGGACTCCTAAGGCTGGCTCATTTTAGAGATCCACAGTTTCCCTTAACTGAGCAGAAGATGCTTACTCTCTGAAAACTCCTCTGTATTTCTGTTGCCCTCTCTGTTATACACTGCTTGAAACAGGGTCACACTACACCATTTAGAAGATGAGTACACCATGTCAGACTACTTTCCATGTCTTCTGCCTATATACAACCCCTACATAGTGGACTGCATTCACATATGCTTAAAAAGAAAATAAATCCTTGTAAAAACCAGTACAAGTTTCTTTTTCCTCTTACAAGAGCTGGTATGGTGGGTCCCCAGGGCAGTGGATGGCGACAAAGGGAGGAGTTAAATGATTCTATTTTCAGAGCATCTCCACCAACTGTCCCCAGCATCACTGCAGGGCTGTAGGAGCCACCTCCAGCCAGGCTTGCCCTCTCCCCACTGCAATTTTGGGGCCATCACCACAGTGTTTGTGGTGGGGATGCCAGAGAAGACCACAGACATCACTTGAAAGTTGGTTGGACTGCACTAATCTGCCTGTGACGAGCCACCACAGCAGAAGGGTGTGAAGTGTTTTCCAATAGGATGAGCTCTTCCTCCCCTTCTTTTTCCTGTCTGCAGAGAGACCTTTAACTGACCTTCAAGGGAAGGGTGAGGGAGAAGCCCTGGCTTTGGAGTCCAGCTGCAGTTACAGGAGGAGCAATACTGTTTCCCGTGGCCTCCTTTTTAAAGTATTGTTACAGCTGCTAACCTGTGCTTTTTCTCTGTGAGGAGTCCCTGGTTCCCATCCTCCCCACCCTGCAGTGGGAGGCTCTGCTGAAGAGCAGCCTAGCTGCCCTGAGCATCTCAACCACGCAAAGAGAAAAACAGACAATTTCCAAGAAGCTCTTGATTTACGAGCACTTACCCAGCTAAGGTGATTAGCCTAAAATGTTGACCTATAGCCGCCAGTGGGAGGCAGCTCCGTTGCTCTTGTAATTTGCCTTACCTCATACCCTCAGATCAGTATCTGATTTATCACCACAGTGGTTCTGCCCTAAAGTACTGAGCTTAAATGCTCTCCTGCTTCCCTGGTGGAGAAATCACAGGGAGATAGCTTTAGAGCCAAATTTTCAGAGGCAGCTTCCAAATGTTTTCATCTCTTTCAGCTCTTGAGTTTTTGGGTGCATTGTAATTGAAATAGGGAAAGCTCCAAAATCAGGAAGACTGCTTCATTAAGCACAGAAAATCTGTGTGCCTGCTGATGGACCAGATCCCTCTGCCATTAGTACTCCACTCTGCAGCAACTGGACACCATCCATGAGCTATCCAAGAGTGTTCACAGAAAAATATCTGCACCATAATCTGAAAAATGGAAAAGCATGGTAATGACCTATGGTAGACGCTCCAGTGGCCGTGGACACTGGAATAGCTAGTCTAGCTTTGACGCGTTAAACCCCAGTTAGGCCACCGCGGTTTAAACATGCACATAGATGTTTTGCTGAATAGGTGCCACACTGCATAAAAATGATTTCTGATTCTGAATTTTGAATGTACAAATACTTTGGCACCAGAAAGGGAGCATGCAAAGAGTTAGAGGCACAAATCTGCAGGGCACATTGAGACTCTTCTGAAATATGGCCCTGGATTTTGGAAGCTGAATTTGACTTCATAGCCAGAGGGTGAAGAAAAATATGTTCAAATTTCTATAGTAAACACATCTAGCAGACCTTAACTTCAGCAGTGAGTCTATTACCACTTGCATTCAAAAATTACGTTTTTAATCCGTTTTGTCATTTACTGCTATTTGAAACCTTTTCTGCTCCATTAAAAAAGGTGTGTTAATATGTACTACAGGAGAACTTGCTCTTGAAACAACAATATTTGTTTTTAATCCTTACATTTCTTTGAACAAGTTTGTACACACTTTCTCAGCTCTAAAAAGAAACTATCCTTCTTGTTTAGCAATGGTGAATTTGAAACAAAAATGAAATTGCATGTGAAAATTGAGCCTGGATAATTGTGAAGGGTCTTTTTGACAGTCACTGCACCGTAGCTGGAAGGTCACTGCTAAACTGAAGAGCAATTGTAGTCCTCAGAAGAACTGCTATACTTCTATTATACACTGAAGTAATTTAATGAAGTAAAATTGGACCAGTGCCATGACATTTAAGGAACTGTGTTTTGAAGCCCCCTTCACACGAAAGTAATTTGCTGTGACATGTCACACATGTCTCAGAAACACATTCAGAGATAAATCATTAAAAGGGCCAACTATCACTGCACTGTAGCCGTGCACTGTTCCAACTTTCACTGTATTTCCCACCTGCTATGGGAGATGGACGTTAAAGAAGGTGAGTGGCCTGCAGAGGAATATTTTCAGAGGTGTGCGTTCAGCCGTGTCCCTGTGGCTGAAGATGCTGTGTTCATACTTTTCTTCCCTGCATAAACACTGGAGTGATTTCTCACATGTTGCGGCCAGTCATTGCTGGGTGGTGGGAAGTGGTGCCACACTTGCAGTTTGAAGTGGGGGTTTTCGCTGTAACTGGAAAGAGACTGGGAAGACCCTTCACTCACATGCTTGAATCGGAATGTCCTGCTTGATTCAAAGCTGTTTACATGACACATTTCCTACACAATGAACCGCAAATGCTGACCAAGGGGATTAGCCTGCCGGCCCCCTAAACTGCCAGTGGTACATTGCTGTGCTCTGTTATTATTAGCTTCCATGTGTATTTGTGAAGCCAAATTTTAGCAGTGAGGTTGCCCACAGGAAAATGTTCTGCACACAAGTGCTGCTGTTGTCACTGTTTTAACCCCCTCACAGCTTTCATTCACTGTCCGGTTTCTGTTGTGAAGCCCTTCTCGTTGCAGAAAGTCTGTGTGACACTGGAGACCTGCTCACATGCTGTTCACAGTCAGGCTGTGACCCAAAATGAGAAGCTATCCGCAAAAGGAGAAACATTTGGAAAGTTAGTGGCACCTTGAATTAGTCTAGGTTTAGGCAAATTTCCTCCAAACTCGCAAACACAGTATTGGGTTGAGAGTTAGTTTCTAGTAGAAATCTTCTGGAGAAAGGGAGACTTTGGCTTTCTTCCTCTTGCTGATTTCTTCTCTTGAGATGAAGCACTTCAGATTTTTTTATATCTGCCAGGTTCAGAGCTATGAACGCTTAAAAAAACAAGCACAGTTTTGTTGGTTCTTGCTGTTTCTCTGTTGACAAACAGGGATGAAAAAAGACTTAGGAAAGGCTCCAGCCCTACAACTCATTCCATGAAAGCTCTTGTTTTTTTATGAAATCACAGAATCACAGAATCACAGAATGGTAGGGGTTGGAAGGGACCTCTGTGGGTCATCTAGTCCAACCCTCCTGTTGAAGCAGGGTCACCTACAGTAGGTTGTAGAGGTCACTGCCTGACCTCTGGGGCTGCCTGCTGACCATCAGCTACAGAGTCAGCATCCCAAACAAGGAAAACACAATGCACAAATTTCAAACACAACAACCATGATCTTGGAAACCATTGATTTTCCTTATCTGCTGGCAAATAAATGCGTATAGACAGAAATAAGTCTTTAAATGTAATTTCATAAGCTTAGGCTTTTCAAACATTCCTTCTTGCAGAATGGTCATCATCTTTCTGGGAATTCAGAATGGCATTTCTGAGAACCTTTATTTTGTCTTTCTACCCGCTAAAGCCTTGGTGTTGTAAGCTGATTCGTACTCTGCACCCCACCGTAACTGACAGGGTGGCTCAAAACAGACAGCAGCAGATCAATTTACATACTTGGATATTACTGAAATTGCAAGGTCTCTGTTCTCAAGCTTGTTTGAGTTTCTAAAAAACATACCTTTTCAGGACAGCATTTGAAGGAACTGCTTTAAGTCACATTTCACTTGTCACATACCCTAACTCATATTTTTTCCTTTAAAAATTGAACTATTCGTAAATTACAAACAATACTCATTCTCCGATTCCTGCAAATGCACATTTTCAGTCCATTCCAGTTGCTGTTAAGAAAACGGAGGAGGAGGGGGAATTCTGCTTAAATTCCCAGACAGGTTGCAGGTGCATTTGTTTATATTAAAAGGAACATCTAACAGAATCCTCCTTTGTGACACACTATAGCAACTTTTCAATTTTCTCTCATTAGCTGGTGGTACTTCCTCCTCAATAAGGTACTATTGTGTTGCCTCTAACCTGATCTGGGAAACACTGTGGAGCTGTCAACTCATCAACCCTAGAAAATGGATAGTTAATCTTTTCAGGTGACTTGTTTCATTTCCTGTAGCTCATGTAAAATCCAAATATTTAACTACTACAAACAGTGAGTTCTTCACCTGGGTTTCACTGATAAAGCAACAAGGATTATAACTTCTAAATTTATTTTTCTCTTTTTTTTTTTTCTTTTCTTCAGTTTGAAAATTAATGCCTCTGGGTGAATAGAGCCTCATTTCTAATGTCACAATAGGCTACTTCATTAAGACAGCATGTAATTAAATTTTCTGAGTTTTTTTTGTTGTATTTGCATGGGGTTTAAAAATTCGTCTTCACCTTCCATTTTCTCTGGTACTCTCAGATTTTAGGTTACCATCCATTGGACATGATGCACAGAGAGCACTAGGCTACTCAGTGTTTTCACTGACCTAATCATGGGGATGGAGGATGCTTCATGTAGGATCAGACCCCCATAATTTCAGACTCTGGTATGTTTTTCCAAGGTCAGTCAGAATCCCACTGTCAGAAAGGCTCTATCGTCACAGCTTATTTGCTTATTCTCTTGACCTGCTTGAAGATAGTCTTTTGTGCTTTGATATCGCCTTCCTGACAACCCTATACTAGTTGAAGAAAGATACATTGGAATGAATAAGAAGCAAATGAGGCTTTTCCATGTCAGTAGAAATAAAACATAAATCACCTACATCAATACAGGTGGCACTGGCAGCCAGCTTTTATAAACTCCATGGTGAGGTCCAGCATCATAGAAAAGGCTAAAGTAAAAGGATTTTTGCTAGAGTGATATAACACATAATTAAATAACTTTGCAATATAAGAGTATTAGAATACAATGGGCAAAGCCTCTGTCTCTGAAAGTAATACGGATGTGTGTGACTCTTTGATCTTTTCTGTTTGCTTTGGGATTTCAGTGGACCTTTTTCAGAGGCTGGTCTTTCTAGTAAGAACCTTTTGGGGTGCCCAGTGCCCTTTGCACCTTGGTGGAGACCCGCTGAAACCTGCAGGCTCAGGAAGGCACATACAGAGGGAACACAGCAAGACAGGGGTCCTGAGAGGCAAATTGCTGGTGAGATCCATGGCAAAGTCTAAAGATGAGTCCTGAAGAAATGCCTGAGAGCTGCCGTCTTTATGGATTGGGTGTTTAAAACAACAAAAACTAGATTCCTAAGAGAAATGAAAGATCCTGTATTGCAGAAAAACACTTTCTGTCTGCTGGTTGACCTGTTGGAGCAGAGGCATATTCCACCGCAGAGCTGGTGGAAAGCAGAGTCAAAGGCAAAGAAGCAGCTTGCCTCTGAAAAGGGCTGCCCTATTCTTTGCTTTTTTCAAAAAATAAAAAGATTATTGGAAGAAGTGTCATGAAACCAAGCTGCACAGCCTTATGTGGTTCCAGTGACAAGGGAGGATCCCCCTATGGACTAAAAAGCAAAAGTAGGCAGTGTTTTTGGAAAGCTGCACCAAAATATAAATTCCTGAAATTTTTAAGTGGAGGTACCTGCAGTACATTCATTTTACGTTCCAATACATATCTCTGATTTCTAGGCGACTCCTCTGAAAAGTAGGTTATCGTTCAGGAATTTAGTGTGCAAAAGAGGACAATAATGGAAGGAAAAAAAGCAGAAGAGAGAGGGAATTTAGGCAGAAAGTAGGAAATAGAGAACGCAGGATACAATTTCAAGGGGTAACTATGGGTGATAAAACCGATTTACCCCAGGTCAAGAAAGCAATTTTTTTCCCCCTCAGGGTGACTACCACACTAGAACATAACCTACACATTATCACACAGAACTACATGCTCCCTAGATTTGGGCTGTAAATTAGCATCTGAACAGTCTCATAAGAGTGGGCTTCGTTTCTTCTGAGCTCACTCTGACAGCCCTCCCGTGCTATAATATATTAATATAGTCAAGATAGCCTGGAGATATAACTGTGACGGCATAGAACTTGATGTGCCCCTAGCGAGCTCTTAATCCTTCTGTTTCACGGTGTTCTCACTGCTCAAAACCATTGCAGTTTACAGTGCAAAAAAACCCCAGCACATGAATTTTACAATGCTGAATACCAAAGCAAGCATGAGAGATAACGTTTACATTTTGTACCACATAAATTTTAAGTAACAAATATTATTACAACAAATACCAAAGGAACTTAGAATTACTAAGTTATTTTGGAATTACTTTTCCATTGACTTTTGGAGCACCGTGTAATCCTTCCCTATATATCAGTTCAGAAACACTGAAGCCTCCTTTATCACAACCAGCTGACCCAATCTCAGCTGTTCTTTGAAAATAAAAACACATGTTTTCTTACTTACTCCATGTGGAGATCCATTTAGTCCCTCTCCTCCAATAGCTTTTGATGCCAAAACTTACAGTTTTATGAAACAGCAGTAGCTGCTCTGTAGTTGGACTTGAACCTGGCTTCCAGGCAGGATCCCCAGTTTCGTCTCCATGCCTCAAACGATCACTCAAATAAGCCCTATCTTCTGAAGCTTCGTCTGCCTCGCCTTATGCTATGGCAGAGTTTTTGCCCCTGGACACCTGATCGATCAGAGCTGAAGACACGGTGTGTCAAAACTTTCACTTCTGGAATGCTTTCGTAACTTTTTTTGGCTTGTCAGACCTTCAAAACGACTTGGCCCACAAATGCTGAATATGTTTTGTTTGTTAGCCTCACTAAGAAGAGGCTGTGTTTGGGCAGGTTATATTTAATGTAAACTTTCTTAAAAATAAACTGACCTTTTTCTGACTCCAGACTTTGGTGCAGCAATGACTTAGCTGAATAAGAGGTAGAAGAACATGGCTTTGCAGGTAGGAGAAAGAAATATGACAGGCTACTGACCTGCGAATTTCATCAGGCTGTGAGACGAAGAGCTGGGAAGTGGTGGAAGAATCAGGGAGGAAGGCTGCCTGGCCACGGGCAGGGAGGCAGGTGAAAAGAAGGCTCAGCACAAAATACTGATGTTTTGGTACAGCTGTGTGAAAGCATACGAGTGGAGCACATTAAGAATATAGTGACAGGGAACACAACCACTTCTACCCCACATAGCCTGCTCAACATCTGCAGGAGGTCATGAGGTGAGCGGATCAGACAATGTGGACTGAAGCAGTGAGCCAAAGATCCACTGGTCACTCCTCACCATCACTCTGTCATCACCAAGATAATGCAGACCTTGTCAGCGAATACGGGGGAAATTGGCTAGTAAGGAATGGACTATGGTTGCCTGAGACTGAAGCAGCATAGAAATGAAGATGAAGAGGAAAGAAAAACACACGGCAGGCCTGGTGAAAGCACATTTCCCTTCCTATCTATAAAACTGGAATAATTTGGGTTTCCTCTCAGGTATTAAGCTCTTTCAATGCAGCACTAATGCTGTTTAAATCTCTGCTTTGCTGGAAGACCTCATCCCGACTTGCTGAGTGACGAGATTTCAGATGCTTGTACCTTCTTTGATGGGCTGCAATAACAGTCAGGAAGATATTGATGCTTAGGAAAGTCCAGGCACTTCTCCTCTGGGCAATTCCATCTAGCACCAGCATGTCAGTTCAGCCCTCCTGCTTCTCACGGCGTTTCAAATCAAACCTCATCATGTTGTCAGTGAATGTTCATGGTCTCAGCCACCTTTTGCAGAACCTGTGAAGGATGAATTGCAGCAACCAGACTGACACAGCAGCCTCGTGCCTGTAGTGCAGTGACACACTCAACCAACAAGGCTAAAGCAGAGCAGAGCAGGAGATCATAGTGAGAGACTTTGGTTTAACATGCCAACTTCAGGCCACCAGGCCTTTCCTGGCTTCCCGGGCCATGGCTCTGCAGCAGACAAGCAGTTGATTTTGCTCAGCAGCTGGGGATGCTGAAAGGAAAGGGAGAGGGAAGGAGGCAAAGATGAGAGATCATGAGAGACCACTGGGAACTGGTGCAGTCTGGAAAGGGTGTTTTACAGGTATAGAGTTCACAAGGCACGATTTGGATATTTTTCTGGTGATATAACTGTACAACAACTCACCTGCTTCATGGGGATACTGGAGGCATAGCAGAAGATTGTGTCAATGACCTCTTTGCAGGTATTCACAGCCGCTATACCTGTGATGCAAAAGCATAACGTCCATTAAAACAAGCTATCTGCAGATACAAGCAAATCTGATTCAGTGCTTGTTGTTTGCTCTGTCTTGACTTTACCTTAAAGCGATCTGCATTGTTCTTGGAAGTCCCAAGACAGCTTCTCTGCTGCAGAAATGGCAATGTGATTATAAAAAGTTTTGCAAGATGAGGAATAAGAGAAAATGAATTGTCCTTATACGGCACCTTGGGACAAAACGATGGTGACAGCTGTGCACCTTGAACTGTTCTCCTGATAGTGGTGCAATGATATGATAAATTGATAAATTTAGTTTAAAGATGACTGGAAATTCTGAAGCCAAACGTTCTTTATCTGAAAATATCAATTCATCAAAAGTAAAACAATGCATGGGAAATGTCTGTGATATTTTATAGCAGAAAAAAAATTCTATGTTGCTTTTTTTTCAATGATTTTAATGTTTCATTTTGACATTTTAAAGCAAAATTTTTTGTGTGAAACTACCTTTTACTTCAAAAGGTTACTTGTAGTGATAGCTATGCATACTGCTTGTTAAATGGTCTCAATAAAAAAATGATATATTGTGAAATTACTGAAGAAAATACCAAACCTAGAAATAGTTTATAAAGTTTCTTTGAGTAGCCTTTGCAAAGTTCCAATTCATGAAGTTTTTTTGAGATCATGATTATTCTTCCCACTGTGAGAGGAACTGTGAATGAAAAACTCAAAGACATCCGTATGTGAAGAAACCATTTTCCACTATCTTTGACAATGTCTGGGAAACATAAGGAAACCACTGACAATTAGTGGCCATGTAAAATAGTTTGCTCTTCCGCTTTGTAATCATAAAATGCATTCATCTGGCAGCACTGGTTTTGAAGCAACTGGCTTAATGGGTCCACACGTGGCAGATGTTACGTTTGCTACAGTAACTGTAAATTCGTTCTGGGAACTTGCAGCACCTTCCCAGGCAATGCATGTGAGCGTGCAATCCCTTTTCACAGAGACCCCTGCTATGGAAAAGGAACACAACTGTAAAAATAACCAAAGAAACAAACCAGCAATCCTCCTTGCTGCAACATGTGACACAAAACTTGCCTGCCACTGGTCTCTGGTTCCCACTCCGTATTCTTCAGTTTGTAGGGTCAAAACCAAGTATAGCAGTAGTTCACCAATTAGTTGCAAATAAATACATCATCCTTCAATTTAGGTTTTGAGGGTACTAAAACACTGGGCAGGATAACATATATTTTCAATAAAAGTTAAGATTTATAGTTTCTCTTTGCTTAAGTTGTCTATGAGTTACTGTATAACACAGTTACCCCAGTACCTTTTACACCATCTTTTAACATTTTCATATCAAACATAATCACCTAAAATGCTGCAGCAATATGGACAGTTTCTGGACACCTGTACTTCCGCATCCTCTCTTTGTATCTTATTTGCCAGATAAATATTTGATCCTCTTTGGAGTCTGAAAACTAGCACTTTTCGTACTGTCCTCCATGCCCATGTGAAATGAACTGTAAATCTTTCATTTTTTCTTGCCTTTGTTATTTCCACCTCAGTGGTGACATTTTGTGACCGTAAACGTTCATCTTTTTTGGCTGCCTGGTTTAGCTTTTACGACATTTATCAGGTGATACCCTAGAAGGATTCCTACTGAGAACTTGACAATGTGTTTTTTCATTTTGCCTTACAGGTACTTTGGCCTTGCTGGGCTCTGGCCTGGTGGGGCTCAAATTCACATTGACTTAGAATCTTCAGTTTGTGTTTGCCTAAGGTGGCAAAAATCAGGCTGGCTTGAACCTAATAGATTCAGTATGAATTGTTCTGTAAAATGATGATGAAAGCATGCATTAATTGTCCTGGCTTAAAATTTACTTAAAATCACAGAATCACAGAATCACAAATGTATAGTTCTTCCTCATATCCAGTCTACATCTACCCTTCTTTAGTTTAAAACCATTACCCCTTGTCCTATTGCAACAGGCCCTGCTAAAAAGATTGTCCCCAACTTTCTTATAAGCCCCCTTCAAGTACTGAAAGGCTGCAATAAGGTCTTCCCACAGCCTTCTTTTCTCCAAGCTGAACAAGCCCAACTCTGTCAGTCTTTCCTCAGAGGAGAGGTGCTCCAGCCCTTTGATCATTTTTGTGACCTCCTCTGGACCTGCTCCAACAGGTCCATGTTTGTCCTGTGCTGAGGGCTCCAGAGCTGGATGCAAGACTCCAGCTGGGGTCTCACCTGAGCAGAGTAGACGGACAGAATCCCCTTCCTCGACCTGCTGGCCATACTGCTTTTGATGTAGCCAGGATACGGTTGGCTTTCTGGGCTGCGAGTACACATTGTCAGCTCATGTCCAGCTTTTCACCCACAAGTCCTTCTTGGGAGGGCTGCTCTCAATCCCTTCATCCCCCAGCCTGTATTGATAGTGGGAGTTGCCCTGACCCATGTGCAGGACCCTGCACTTGGCCTTGTTGAACCTCATGAGGTTGGCATGGCCCCACTTCTTGAGCTTGTCCAGGTCCCTCTGGATTGCACCCCATCCCTCAAGCGTGTCAATCGCACCACTCAGCTTGGTGTCATCTGCAAACTTGCTGAGGGTACACTCGATCCCGCTGTCTATGTCACTGATGAAGATATTAAACAGTAATGGTTCCAGTCTGGATCCCTGAGGGACACCACTTGTCACCAGTTCACATCTGGACATTGAGCCGTTGACCACTACCCTCTGGCTGTGATCATTCAACCCTTTCCTCGTCCACCGAACAGTTCACCCATCAAATCCATATCTCCCCAATTTAGAGAGCAGGATGTTGTGAGGGAACTTATCAAAGGCCTTACAGAAGTCCTGCTAGATGACATCTGTTGCTTTTCCCTTGTCCACTGATGTAGTCACTCCACCACTGAAGGCCACTAGGTTGGTCAGGCAGGACCTGCCCTTGGTGAAGTCATGCTGGCTGTCTTAAATCACCTCCCTGTATTCAATGTGCCTGAGCATAGCTTCTAGGAGGATCTGTTTCATGATCTTCCCAGGCACAAAGGTGAGGCTGACAGGTCGGTAGTTCCCAGGGTCCTCTTCTCTACCCTTTTTAAAAATGGGCAGAATGTTTCCTTTTTTCCAGTCACCAGGGACTTCATCTGACTGCCATGACTTTTCCAGTATCATGGAGAGCGACTTGACAACTACATCAGTCAATTACCTCAGGACTCTCAGATACATCTTGCAAGGTCCCATAGACTTGTGTATGTTCAGGTTCCTCAGGTGGTCATGAACCTGATCTTCTCTTACAGTGGGAGACTCCCCCAGTCCCTGTCTTGTGGTCCATCCACTCAAGAGGTATGGGAAAAGAGATTGTCACAGCAGGCAGAGGCAAAAAATTTGCTGAGTACCTCAGCCTTCGCCTTGTCCATTGTTACCAGTTTTCCAGTCTTGCTCATTGTGTGTGGGGGTACACTTTCTTTGACCTTCCTTTTCTGGCTGACATACCTGTAGAAGCCCTTCTTATTATTCTTTACATCCCTTGCCAAGTCCAGCCCCAGCTGCACCTTGGCCTTCCTGAGTCCATCCCTACACAACTGGGCAGAGCCCCTACACACTTCCCAGGGTATCTGTCCCTGCTTCCACTGCTTGTGCATTTCCTCCTTATCCTTTAGTTTGACCAGCAGCTCTTGACTCAGCCATGCTGGTCTCTTCCCTTCCTTTCCTGACTTCTTACACCTGGGGACTGAGAGCTCCTCCACTCTACGGAAAGTGTCCTTAAAGATCTGCCAGGTCTGTTCTGCTCCCCTGTCCCTGAGGGTAGTTTACCGGAGGGTCCTATTAACTAACTCCTTGAAGAGCTGGAAGTTGGCTTTCCTAAAATTTAGGGTCCTGACTTTACCCTTCTCCTAATCCTTGCCTGTCAGGGCTGTAAACTCCACCAGTGCATGACCACTGCAGCCCAGACTGCCTCCAATCTTGATGTCACTGATTAGCTCACTTGTTCGTAATAGGTCAGAACTACTATTATGATTAATAATATTATAACTATTCATAATGATTAGCTCCCTTGTTCATAATAGTAATGTTCATAACAGTTGCAAAACTGACAGATGTTCCCTTCCTTTTTTTGGATATCGTGCTTTAGGTTCCTGGGGAGTGAAGGATTGTCTCTTGTGACCTTCTGAAGGTGATGTCACTCAGGCTTAATTTTATATTTCAAATGCTAATTATGAAATAGTGATTGAATCTCACCATCCTGTGACTCCATTACGGGGAAATTGTGACATACAAACTTTCTGACACACTCACTGTGTGTCTTCTCTACCCCAACACACAAGGCTATATGCCATAGGTTTGTTTATGGAATATGGGCAGATAAATGGGATGGGACTTTGGAGGTAAAATAACAGAGCAGAAAGCACTAGAAAGGAAGCTACTCTGAAGAGAAGAAGGTGGAAGGTGAGAAGAAGAAAATAAATAACTGAAGTGGCTATGTATGACTAAAACTAAAAGGAGCCATGGGCAAACCCAAGTCCAATGGAAATCATCTGTTTCTGTAATAGTTCACAACCAGCTCTTTTGTTTTCTGCTTGAAACCTGAAAGCAAGAACCACTTTGAGAGCTGCGGCTTAGGGTCACTTGTACATAGGAAATCAACAGTGTGGTGGGGCCTGACTGTCGAAATTGAAATTCGGTGTCACAGAATCACAGAATCACAGAATAGTAGGGGTTGGAAGGGACCTCTGTGGGTCATCTAGTCCAACCCCCCTGCATAAGCAGGGTCACCTACAGCAGGCTGCACAGGAC
>Ga0065711_1041539_pt1 | contig 16068 bp, 10 predicted proteins | sample Hoacrofraction12_FD_59098 | JGI IMG/M metagenome (GOLD analysis project Ga0065711, IMG submission 59098) | Hoatzin crop microbial communities from Cojedes, Venezuela - Epithelial fraction 12 v2 (version 2) | ecosystem: Host-associated > Birds > Digestive system > Esophagus > Crop | place...
TGCCTGCTGCAGCTGTGCCCATCCTCAGAGCTCCTTTTGATTTCATGCTTTCCCTCAATGGGTGAACACTGCTACGTTTTTCATATAAACCTTAATTTTCAGATGTAAAATCTAATAATTCCAAAGAGGCACATAAAAGGAATAAAGAATCAATTACAATTAATTCATTTTAAGTAGAATTAAAACTGCTTTAAACTTATCTCCAGATTTTCAAACTCTTAAATTTGATAGAACCAAACATGAATCCAAAAGCTTCTTCCAGGTTATCATTGTATTTGATCGAGGAAACAAATATGATCTTTCCTGCCCACTATTTTCTTGTCAATAACAGTGACTTTAATTAATGAACAAGTTATTCTGTCCCTTAATGTAAAGTACAAGGGCATTGCTATAATATTACACTGAGATGTAACAACTTCAGCTCACACTGAAGTGAAACTCAGCTGTGGTTAGTCACGTCAATAAACAGCTAAAGTTTTGCAAAGGTGCACCCTACTGACACCTACAAAAATACTTATTTAGTTTTGCACTGTATAAAAACATGTACCTAAACACACATCAGGTAGTGTAAACACAGATATTTTTTCACGTCTAAGTGTATAATTTATATGTTGAAAATATGTAGTACACTAAGTATGTAGGCTTATATGTATAGACCTATATATTTTGTGAATATGCTGTCCTTAAAGATTAGTAGCAGGATAAAAATCGTGATTTAAGAATTCTTCCAAGTCCATGTCTAGTGAAGCAAACTTTGCAAAGGTGTTCCTCTAGAACCATTCAGCACTGTTTAGGAACAAAAAGTTGCTTGCTCTTTTTGTATCTAGATACTGAATGCAACAAGCTGTAGCGGTCCTGTGTTGAGAGGGGACACAACCCTGCTGCATGCAAGCATCTTTTTCAAAAAGCTTAGTTCTGTGGGTAAGCAGCTGGGCAGGATCCACTGATTTAGGAATAAATTCTCTAGCAGAAGCTTCTCTGAGTTCAAATGTTTTAGGAAAAAGTGAAAATCAAGTCCTATCATCATGCACTGTCGAAGTCCACATGTACATCTTACTTGTTTTATTCACTGACTTAAATTTTCAAATGTCTGCTAGAGAATGATTTCTCTAGCAGAAGCTTCTCTGAGTTCAAATTTTTTAGGAAAAAGTGAAAATCGAGTCCTATCATCATGCACTATCGAAGTCCACATGTACATCTTACTTGTTTTATTCACTGACTTAAATTTTCAAGTGTCTGCTGAATTCGGTTGACTCTCAGTTGTACCAGAGCTCTGTTCATTATGCACAGAAGGAGAGTTTGGTGTCAGAGGACAAATCTTTACTCTTCATTTTCCAGCTCTAAAATCCATGTACACCCTTGGGAATAGGAGCTTTATGTGAGCAGCTCTCATTTCAGGGGTCCAATGCCCTTCTGTAAGTCCTTTTTGCATAGTGACACTATGGGCTTACTGCTTAGAGGACTGGAAGCAAGAGGCACAAATATTTGCTCAAGCTGAAAGTTTTTAACGCCTTTCCTGGTTGGTTGTGTCCAGTTCCCATGCTTTATGTGCCTCCTAAGTAGTGGGAAGGACTCAGAGTAAATTAGTCCTGTCCTCTGAAGCCAGTGAAATTGTCAGCTTTGGGTTTTGTTTTGTGTTTTTATTTCATTTTTTTTGTTTTTTTTTTCCCTTCCAAGACTGGAGAAATAGCCATTACTTTTTGCATTTCAGTTTTCAGGGTGTTTCTGCTAATGAATGCCAGATTACCAACTATGGTTTAAATATCCTGATTGAAAAGCATGGTAAAAGGTAACTACTATTCAAACGATCTTGTGCGGTGATACTATCCGTTTATTGTAACAACGGAGTTCTTTTGGCTTAATGGCAGCTAGGTTTTATGATCTGTGTTGACCTACCGCAGTAAAGGTGTGCATGGCTGTGTTTACATTGGAAGGTGGGTATTTGCATAAATTCCAAGGAAAAATTTTCATAACTGGTCCCCAAATGGGGACGTAGCTGATGCAACACTGTGCTCATTTAGCAGAACGGTATAGCAATTTCCTATGCAGAGTAACTCCTGGTGAGAACCTAGTAGTTTTGACAGCAAGGTTGGTCTACCTGAGGGCATTAATCATTGCAGCTGGTTGGAGATGTGTTTTTCACACTCCAGACACACAGTTATGCCAGAACTTTTAAGTGTAGACTGAACTTTGAGATTAAGAGTAAGAAACTTGGCCTAGGGTTTGAGATAAGTCAAGAGATAAGGCAAAACCCCATTAATTTCCATGCTCTATGGTGTCTCTGGTAGCCCACTTAGCTGCCTTGCCCTGTCCTTACATCCACTCTAAGAGACCAGGACTCATTCCAGACGTGTTTATGAGTTATACATTCAAACTACACAAACATAGTCATAACATGAATCAGTTCTGCTTGGGTATGTCACCATCAAGCTGTTCAGATTTAAGACTGCATACATTTTTCTCTAAGAGTATTCTGTGTTGTAGCAGAGATAATAAAAACTGGAAGAGTAAAACTGAATGTACAAAAGGCTTATTTCCTGGCTTTATGCAATTTCAATTGGTTGATACGCCATGTAACAACCTCAATATCAATCTAACTGAATTTTTTGCTTGGGAGTATGTAACTGGCATTAGATTTTCATGATTAGAAAAAAATCAAACCCTGTGAAGCATAAAGAATTTGTTAACAGTAAGAGCTATGCTAACACAATATTTGGGGAAATACAGCAACAACATGCGTGACAATAAGAGAAGATGACATAATTTTTGCAATAATCTGGCATTTATGTATTTTTTATAATACACTAGTCTAGGAGGTGGAAGGAGTATACTGTGAATCTGTGTGTTACACATATATAGATAATTAAAAACAACAATTTTTTTGCATAAGGTATTTTGGCAATAAGATATAAGAATGCCTGTGTCACCCTGTGCTAAAAGGAAATCTTCGTTGTGTGGTAGCTAAACAATAAACAGAAATGAAGCGCATGAACTGTGACATTTTTTAAATAACCAGATAACAGAATAGTGTGAAGCTGTCTCACAGGCTTGTCATTGAACTTCCTTCTAATACACGGCATCAGAAAACTTGTAAATCTGTTGTTGTGCCTTTTTTTGAGTGTGTTTCTGACATTCCATTTGGTATTGCTAACAAGTGTGACCCAGAGGATGGAGAAGTTCAGCCAGATGAGACCTATTTCTCTTTTGTTTATAGTCAGTGGCCTGTTCTTTTCTTCAGATGTTTACTTATGATGGGGGGTGGGATGAAAAAACAATTGTGAACAGAGTTAAGGGTTATGTAGATGTTGATGTAGGTTTCTGCTGAAATGTAGTGGAGCTGAGTTTTAGGCAGAAACCTTGTTTGGCTGGTGAGGAGGCAGGCAGTCTAATAGCTCAGACAGTCACTTAATCATTTTTGTCCAGCAGCAAATTTCTTACTGTGATTTGTCGAGAGGAATACTGAAAATGCTGTTCTCCAACCTTCTGCACAATACTGAGCTTGTTCGACTACCTCAGAACATTCCTAGTGTACAACCAGGATGGATGAATTAAAATTTAGTCACGAAATCCAGCCTTGACTCCAGGACTTGCCCGATGTCAGGGGACAGGAGAGTTCTCTGACGGTGTTTGGGCAATGGGTGAAGTACTGGTGAGGGTCAGCCTCGTGAGTTGCCTGAATGCAGCCTTTCAACCAAGAACAGTCTAAACTGAAATTTTCTGCTTCTTTTGCATGCTTAGGATCTGTACAGGAGCATGGGGTGTATCAGTCCTCCTTCTTTAGACTGAGTCTTGCAGCTGCAGGGGTAAACCAGCCTATTTCTGTTCAAACTGACCATAGCTACCCTCTTTTAAACTCACACATTAGCCAAAGAGTTGTCCTCTCTGGATTCACATTTTGCCCATTATGACTGCGTCATATAAGTCTTTTTTGTTCCTATCTTCTTGGCATGATTTTAAAAATTTTTGTTTGTTTTCCAGGATTGTGTGTAGTGCTTTATCTTTTGTTGATTTTTTGGGTGTCTGTGTGGGTACAGTAAACACAAAGTGGTTCTGTTCTTATTACCTACTCAAAAAATGAGTAGTGCTCAAATTATCTTATTATTATACATATTTTTAAGCAAAATTCTGTGAGGAAATTTATTTCTTACATTTTTAAGCATGTGAAGAGTTCCACTTTCGTCATGCTTAGGTGTAAAATTACATTTTTTTTAATTCAATATATACAAATATGTATGCATATATGTGCACACACATGTGAATGAATACATGTTAAAAGACCTGCATTACCTTAAGTGCAAAAGGTAGCACATAATAAAATTTTTATTTTAAACTGATGCTAATAACTAGTAAATCTTACTCACTCAGGTACATTAATTAATAGGGTGAGACTGGAAGTTATCTGTATTTCAGTTGAGAAATACTAGTATGTGTGCATAGATACACCATAGCAGTCAGCATATGGGTACTAAATGCAAAAAGATTTGGACCTACTATGTCAGCTGTACCGATTGAATATGACATGTGCAAAGGGTCCAGAACATGCAAGCTGCGCTGATTCACTGCTCATACCATCTCTATATTTGCAGAAGCCTGAGATACCCACATTTCTGGTAGCCGTATAGAGCAGTACCTTTGATCAGGCCACCAGGAATGTAGCAAACCTGTACAAATGGCCAAATTATTTTTCAGTTTGTGCAAAGTTTCTGAGAAGAAAAGATCTGTTGGGCGAAGATGGTAAATGTGGATTACATGTGGTAGTCCTCTACTATGCAGTGCATCATGTCCCTCTTCATTTTAAGACCTGGTGCTTTGAAACACACAGTTTGGTGTTGTCTTTTATGTCTTATAAATTTGAAAATCAATTATCTGTGTAGAAATGGGAAAATATCTGATCTTTCCTAGGGGAAATTCAAGTTTCTGAAGGTTGTTTTCTGCAAAAACTTATGGAAATTTTCATGATAATATCAGTTGTCTTCAGTTAAACAAATTGCCAGAGGCTGAGCACTATGAATCATGTTCATCTCTTTGAAGCACATATAGATAATTGTTAATACTGAAGAATTCAGCTTATGCATCACTTATTGGTTAGGATGACATACTTCAGATATTGTGGTAATATCATTCAATGAAAGCTATTACCACTTGTGCTGCTTTTTCCAGAGAACAATATCATTTTTTTTCATAGTTCAAGCATTCTGTTGTATAGTGCATTCATTCAAATAGATTGCACTAGCAAGCAAAAAGGAAAGTAACAGTAGTCATTTATTTAGAATGACATAAAAATGTCTTTATATGACGAACTGTTGACCCTTCATCTGTTGTTCCTGTTTCATGCAGTACCAGGTACTATCATAAATTAATGTATATCAAAGCTTAGGGCAGGACTCTGCTCCTCACTGTGAATTGGAATTGTACGTGATGTGCTAGATCCCTGGCTAGTGTAAAGGGAACTCTGTAGGACACTAACTGATACAAGAGCATCTTACTCTCCAGACTGCCTCTCAGGAGTCAGTCTGGTTTGTTTGTGTGTACGTTTTTACATTTCTTCCGTGGCAGGTGGAAAGGGAGGATATTCTAATATGTTACAAAATTCAGAGATAAATGCAATCCAGGAGCAAAAGCAAACTGTTCAGTTCAGCTTCAAAAGTAGGAAACACAGTTACTGGTGAAATAATACTATTTTAATAATAAGACCTTTCTAACTCACATAATGGCAGCAGTGTCTTCTGTGGTAATTTTGACACACTCCTTAGTCTGTGTCTCCTCTTTCAAGGTTAGACATCTAAAATTAGTTATCTGCAGAACCACTTTAAGATTGGCCTGCTTTTCACCGCTGATGGACACAATCTGCGTAGCCGCTGTGGGTTCCACAGGGCGAACAGGATTGCACAGTTTGAAAACCAAAAGCATGTGACTGATTTGGGAGATGTCTGCACTGACGTTGGCAGGCATGTGTGGAAGCCCTACAGCTGGATCCAAATGTAAAAGCAGGGGCCTCGCAGGCAGTGTTTCCTTGCAGGGCAGCGCTCTGCTTGACCGACACCAGGGAAGCCCTTGTGCTTCCCTGGTCTGGGTAACTCAGTCACACTTACCACAGGAACCTCTTTACCACGGCTGGTGGTCATATCTGTGCTGGCTTTAAATTAGCTTGGCTAAGCCCTGGGATCACCACAGAGAGAAGGGCAGTGCAGAGCAGCTGCACAAATATGCGTTTAGCTGCTTTGGGTTTTTATAGTGACCGTAGTTATGCTCCATGGTGCTGCAGAGTTCACTCTGTGCTAACTGAGGCATGGCACACAAGCTATGATCACAGCAGTGGCTGCGGACAGATGCCGAGTACTTGACTATTGAATTCTGCTTTCATTTCCTATATGTCTACGTATGAATACCTGACGGAGTGAGAGCAGGTAGTTGCCAAGAGCAACAAAACATGTAGTTATAAAGAAGCCAGCCAGGATCTATATCCTGCAATTAAAGTTTCACTGCGGTTCCTGACAGTTCTTCCACTTTCAAAAAGAACACCTGTTCCTCTGCTTACATGTAGGTCTTGTATTAAATATTAATCCCTCTTACCTCTGTCCCTCACATTTTGTAAGATAGCAGTGACCATAATGATCTTTAAAATGTGAAAACAGATGGAACAGGTTATGCAGTACATGGAGACGGGAATTCCTCTCATTCTTGGAAATGGTAGAAGTGGCATCAGAGGCAGAGAATATAAAATAACTGATTTCGTCTCTTTTTGTACTAAGATGGAATGAAAAGATTTGGAACAGGCAAAAAAAGGTAATCATGACCATATGGGACAAATGGGTTTCTAAAAATAGACTTTAAAGTATCAGAGACAAGGAAAGATGTCAAAGGAAAATATTAATAAGAACAAAGAATAAAATACTGTAAGAACGATAAGTAACATACTGTTCTGCTTGGGAGAAATGCTCTTCTCTTTCATATCCTACTACATTCAGGAAATGAGCATATCATAAAGTTTCCAGCACACTGCAGATTCAAACTTATGACGAGAAATTTAAACAGGGACATTCTTATCTGGGTGTGTATTTGCCATGTGAAAATGGCTCTAAAACCTACCACCTTGTCCTGCAGGGGTACTTTGGGATGAACGAAGAACAGTTTCAAGCTGCAGTCTGGTTTGTTGCAGAATGCAGGAGGTGTCTAGTGAATAATTCTCGTTAGCCACTAACCATATTCTCTATTTTCAAGCCAGTTTGATCCATACAAGGCTTGAGTTGCAAGCTCAGCCGCAAGTGAGGTCTTTGGTGGCTGTTGTTGCTCAGCAATAGCTTTAATAGTAAAACACTAGCAAAGGAAGGAAAGAGTTGAGACTGAAGCAATGTGTTTTGTCTTCTGTTTTATTATACTTGCTCTGACCTTTGGCAAGTCACCTCTTCCTAGGTAGAGGTAAACTAATATGATATTATCTACTTATCTCTTAGAGGAATTCTAAAGAGAATTTAAGCTGCATTTCAAAGGAATCCAGAAACTTCAAAGTAATCCAGAAGGACCTTGACGGACTTGAGAGGTGGGGCTGTGCAAACCTCATGAAGTTCAACAAGGCCAGGTACAAGGTCCTGCACATGGGCTGGGGCAATCCCAAGTACAAATACAGGCTGGGGTGAGAGTGGATTGGAGGCAGCTCTGAGGAGAATAACTTGGGGGTACTGGTGGATGAAAAACTGGACATGAGGCAGCAATGTGTGCTCACAGCCCAAAAGGCCAGCCATATTGTGGGCTGCATCAAAAGCAGTGTGGCCAGCAGGGCAAGGGAGGTGATTCTGCCCCTCTGCTCTGATCTGGTGAGATCCCACCTGCATCCAGCTCTGGAGCCCCCAGCACAGGAAAGGCATGAACCTGTTGAAGCGGGGCCAGTGGAGGGCTATGAAGGTGATTAGGGGACTGGAGCATCCCTCCTACGAGAAAAGACTGAGGGAGCTCAGCTTGTCTGGCTGGAAGAAAAGGCTGAGAGGGAATCTTTTAAACACTTATAAATATCTTCAGGGTGGGTGTCAAGAAGATGGGGCCAGACACTTTTCAGTGGTGCCCAGCAACAGGACAAGGGGCAATGGGCACAAATTGAAGCATAGGAAGTTCCACCTGAACATAAGGAAGAACTTCTTCACTCTCAGGGTGACAGAGCACTGTAACAGGGAGGCTGTGGAGTCTCATTCGCTGGAGATATTCAAAACCTACCTGGAGACAGTCCTGTGCAGCATGGTCTAGGTGACCCTGCTTTGATGGAGGGGGATTGGACTAGATGATCCCCAGAGGTCCCTTCCAACCCCCAACATTCTGTGATTCTGTGAGTGAGATACTGTGACAGCATCTACTTCAGTTGAGCTTTCCTTTTCTATTGCAAAATTCCAAGTTCACTGAAGCTGTAACTTCTCATAATCCCTTTTATCTTTCTTCATGGTTCTGTGTAATAGCAACCACAGAAAATGATGAGGTAGCAGAGACGACTTCTGTCCATCTGTCTTCGATATTTTGATGGTGCCTGATAATAGTAATAATCAAAGTGCTTCTTCCTCATGCTCATTAACCACATTCCTGAATGCTTTCACTGAGCCTGCTAGTTACTCATGAAAACTGGTATCAAAGCGAGAGTATAGCATTACTTTCCTAACAGCCCTCTAGCATGCTCACGCTTATGAAATTCTCAGGCAAACAAATGCTGCTCACATTTATAGCCTCCAAAGAGGAACATGATAGTAGACTCCATCAGGAAGGAAATGTTCTTGCAGTCCCTTTACAATAATAGGATTTCATGGTGTTATTTGATATGGTGATTTGACATAAATTGAATTCTAGCGTGTGAAATATATATACATTCTGATGCAAGGCATGCCTTACTAACTATTCTGCCATTTCAGCTCTTAATTGGTCAATTAGTGCTCTAAAATCCCACGTTTCCCAAGTTTATTATCCATCTTTGGCAAGATAATTCATGAAAGAACACTCACCACTGGGTTTTGTCTTATAAGATTGCCATTCATGAGCTCTTAGACATGAGAATTGCAAGCTAAGCTAGTGGATCTCACAGTTAGAATTCAAATGAAGCAACTTGTTTATACAGCATTAGCTGTAACTCTCAGTTGCCTATAATTCATTTATATTCTAAGAATCATTACATTTTCCTTGTCAGAAGTGAGCATGTATATTTAAAAGCCTGAGTACAAGATGGAGGAGGTGTCTATGGTGTAAGAAACTTTCTTTTCTACAGAGACTACCTTGATCTAGTGAAAATCCTTCTCACTAGCAGTTTTTGTACAAATATAGTTTAAACTGAAGTCATAATATAAGCAGGAGAAGTGAGAATTAACATATATTAGTATAGAGTATATACATTTTAGAATAACCAATTTAAAATACTTCTGTCATGCTCTTACTAGTATACTTCTTTAAAACATACAGTAAATCTATATAGATCACCCTGAAAACATGACTGTTTCTTAATTTCATGACATTGTGCTCATAACAGACATACATTGGAAGTAATCAGTTGTTTTGATACCTACAGGTATCTTGATATTCGTGGCTGTAATAGGTGACTGATACAGGAATTCACGCTTTAGCAGGCAGCCGTTGCCAGCTTCATGATATTGCTCCGAGCTCTACAGCAACAAGCAACAGACAGTAAGACAGTTCTCTGGGCTTTAATATACTGAAAGTAACTAGTATTCTTTTTCATTTTCTGTATTTCTTGCTGTAAGAAGTATTTTACAATTGTGTTTCTTGTGTAGAATTTTCCTTGCTAATTCTAGGCATTCAAACATGGCCTATACGGCATAAACTTTGGTGTAAAGAATATACAGTGGATTTCACTAAACAGTAGATATATGCTAATCGCACCCTGCGACTGGCACCCTTCTCTAAGTAAGAATTGTGCCACAATCCTTGGTTAAGACAAATATTATACCACAGTGTTGCAAATGTGAAGGTTGGAAAGGTGCTTGCTGTGCAGAGATCTGCAGATAATCGAATAGTTCATTCTCCTCATTACCTTTATTTGGAACAAGCCACTGGCATAGGAAAACTCTCCATGTGCATGGGGTACTGCCTTAGGAATTAGACTTCTTGTTCCTTAAAGACACAGACTCATTCTTCAAATTAAAAATTGTCAGACAGTCAGATTTTCTCTGTGTGCTTCTTCATCTTACTCTACCTATGCAATCCCAGCCAACATACTCTCACAGCATCCTTGAATGAAACCTGGGGGTCCCCACTATGCTATCCTAGGGGTAATCATTACCTTCTTCCCTAAATGTGACCTAGGTTCTTCTCAATTTGAAAGTCCTGCACGCACACCCCTGATAAAAATCTTCTCGCTTCTAGTAAAGCTTTACAACTGAAGAATAAACTTTTAAAATATTTTATGGCTTGAACTTTATTGCAATTGCTACCCTTATGGTTATTACTGCATTAATTTATTTTCTATTTAAAAATCAAAATTAAAGCCCCACCTGCCATACATTTTCTTGATAAAATCTTCATATATATGAAATACTTCTTGGTTTATAATGTATGGAGTTGAATAAAAATACATTACTATTCATCTGTATGCTTTATGTTTTCTTCATAGGCAGATGAACTATTGTATGTAGAAATTTAACACAAATATAATTTTGAAACATTTCCCTAGATATGTAATCCCTATTAGAAAAAATGAATCAATATTTATGTATGCGTGTTGACTGATAGCTAATGACTATCAAATGACTGACAGTAATTTCTTGTCAGGAATATAGATGATTACACAGGAAAGGTTTTGTTCTTGCCAGTCATTTGCTCACGGGAAAGAGTGAACCCTGGCTGGTGACTGAACTTCCTGGAGGCCTCAAGCAGAGCACACAGTAGTCTCTGACCATTGTTTCTTTGGGTTTTTTTCTTTAAAAGTGAATCAGTAATAAACATTTTACATATGCATTGACAATCTCATTTCTTTTCAATGGTTGTAGGCAACGATTCAAAGATTCTTTTTCTTATTGTTTTAATCTGTCCGTAAACTAACAAGAAAATTAATGCTTTCTCTATTTAAAGTATTTGCTTCCTGGAAATCTTAAAAGGATGTTGTCCTTTTTTATTTTCATATTAAAATTATTATGTATTTAACTGGAATTTTTTTTAAGAGACATTTTAAATTAAATTTTATTTCAGAGAAATATTCAAAGGTGTTGAAAAAGCTAACATCTTATAATTTTCTTCTTGAACAAAATGGCAAATTGCGATTGTCTAGTGAACATGAAACCAGAAGATAGTAGCCAGCATATGATCCACATAACACATGTGATCATTTTCATTTAAAAATTTTCTTTCAGAACAACGGTCTGTGCACGTATTGGTTTTGTGTTGCCCAAATGTAGGCAGTGTTTCAGATAGTCAGATATGTGAGCATAATCTGCACTCTCCTTCAGGCACAATGTTCACAGTTTTCATTCAGCATTTATTATTCACACATAGCTGTGATGACCAGAACACCATCAGTTCAAATTTCAATGAGTATTAAGATAGTGTTGTATGCAAAGCATATAGGCATGTGCTTTCTCATTCTTAGCTGCAATGTCTCTGATGTCATCTGAGCCCATTCTGTATGTTTATGTATGTGTATATGCATGTGTATATATGCAGGTATGTATGTGTACATGAAAGCCACATACACACAAATTTGGCCATACAAATGAATGAAAATAAGTAGTTCCAATACAGATGGGTTTCAGGCACTTTTTATAGTGTGTTTGGTATAGACTACTTGATGATTCGGTACTTCAGTTTCTCTTTTGGATGGTAACTACCTCAAAACTCAGTAAGAATTCTGGTTTAAAGAGGTAAATTTTATTGGATCAGTTCCTCAGCCAGAATCTTACAATTTATATGGGAGTTTTTTCAGATTTTATGTCAAAAAACCCCAACCCTCTAGATGGTTATTTTAAAGATTTCTCAGAGAAAAAATGTTTGTTGTTGTTGGTGTACTTGATGTTTGACCAGAAGCGTTTGTAATTAGGACAAATACCAGCTTCAGCTTCTGTTTGCGTCTGTGTCTGTGTGTATGTATATGAAGACTCAGGTAACTACAAAACCAAGGAGAGCTACACGCTCTAGATGACTAGCATGTGTGATCTGTAACATGTTAGTATTGACAAGGCTCTATTTATGAGATCTCTTCAGATTAGCAGCACTGTTTAATTTTTGGCTTAGCGTCCACAGAGAAGGCACGCTAGCAAAATTCTGTGACATGCTCCACAGCAGATACTAGACTTGCAACAAAGCTGTGTTTAAGCATAATTTAAAGCCTGCTTATAACTGCTGGTTTTGAGAGCTAGGGTCTGACAGGTGTCTTTTGCTTTGGTCTCACAATGCTGGAGGCACCTGTAAGCAAGGCTAGTATTTGCCTCTTTTTTTTCTGAAGCACTTAGAGGGCTCTATCCTGAAACATGGATGTGATGTTCTTCCACTTCAGGTATTCCTTAGCCACTTAAACCCCCCTTTCTGTGAATTCCCTGTCTTGTTGCTGGTGCTATCCTTTTTACCTTTTGTGGAAACACAGTAAACAGGTATTGAAGCGGCCTCTGCCCCAGGCAGAATGTCATACCTAGATTATTATTTAGGGATGTGTCTTTTAATTTTTTCTTAAAACTCATCAGTGGTGGAGTCTCAGCATGCTTAGGCCTCGAATTGCTTGCAGACTGGGAGAACATTAAGGGGGAAACATCATCTGTGAATGACCTGTTCTTACACTCTTTCCTGTTCATATGCTATTGGCCAGTCAGAGCTAGCACATTGGGACAAATGGTCCTGATGTTACCTGTGTAACTTTCTTGTGTTATGTACAAATGTCCAGTGGCAATATATTCCTTACCACTAGAAATATTGTCCTTGTGATCAACAGGTTATATCCTACAACCTTACAACAGCCTCTTGTACTGAATATTGTTATACCTTTGCTCAGAGTTCCCTTCTCCTCGACAACCTTAGTTTTTTCAGACCTTTGGAACAAGGTCAAGTTTCTCAGGCTATGACCCTTGTTATTCTCCTTGGGAATCTCTCCAGCAAACCCATGTAGCAAAACCTGGGCATTGCTCTCTCATTGAGACCTTATTTGTGCTGAGCAGAGTGGAAGTTTATGTCAGGTGTCTCTGAGGGTGTGCTACTCTGTGTAGGTCCCTGTATGATGTCTGTTCTTTTGCTGGTTGATGTCCAGGTGATGATCCACACACTTTCTGATCCTTTCCTGAACAATTGCTGCCTAGCCAGTTACTTCTCAGCCAGTTCATGCAGTTCATCATACTGACTAAGTGTGGCACGTGATAAATAAAGATTTTGTCCTCACTAATTTGTATCCTGTTTTTTCTCAATTTGCCCAAGCATTTTTTAACTCTATGCTTGCTATTTCACTTGCTTGTATCTCTTCTCTGCTAGGTTTCAGCTACAAATTTAGTAAGAATATTCCTAACTCCAGCAGGGTTATCAGTGAAAATCTGAATAGTTATGCATCTATTCAAATTTGACTTTGAACCCTAGGAAAACACTCTCCAGGTATGGCTTTTCAAAGGATTTTTTCACCTGCATAACAAATTTCACATTAGCTGTTACTTCATCACAGGCTGGTCCACAGCTAGTTCCTTCAGTCATTACAAGGAACCTGTCTTTCCTCACATGACTCTTAATTAAATTTCTTGCAACTGTATTCTCATTTAGAAAGCCCAGAAAAAGAATTGTTTGCCTATAATTATTTATACCTTCAAGGCAGTTCCATGTTTTTTAACAACTGAAAACATACCTCTCATACTGAACTTTCAATTTCTACTTTCAGTAGTAAAAATCTACTCTGTTTATAGTTTTTAAGAGAAAAAGGGAGTGCCATACACTTATTATCAATCCACTTGTTTACTATTGTGTATCTTAGTATTCTGATTGTAACAAATTGAATCTATTTTTGATGAGAGAATTATTGCATTTTAAACAATCATCTTCTCACATGGAGTCAATGTGCGTCACAGGTTTCAGAGCTTCATGTTGAGAGCATAGTTACTGGCAGGAGTAATGAATATACTCTCTTTTCATCATAATTCCATATTTTAAGAGGCTAAGCACCTGCTAATTAAAACACAGAGAGCAAAATAGGTAAAAGAATGAAAGGGCTTTTCAGCCCTTTCAGTACATTTTCAGTTTCCTACCTTGAATCACAACATATTAAGATTCCAGGCTGTGGTTCACAGGTAGCTATAGTAACATATATGTTTGTTACATTTTATGTTTCTTTAATAGAGTTCAGTGCTGTAAGAATAATGATTCTGTTTGTTGTTGTCCAGTTATGTGTAATTTAATGCGAACTTTCCATTTGATCCTGATCTTAGTATTTTTTTCTGTAATGAAAATGAAATAAACTGCACTTGTGCTGACTACGTTTGGATTTTTTTTTTGTCATTATACTTAGCTTGCTGTGCATAATAAATTATTCAGATCTTTTTAAGGGACCTTCATGCGTGTGACTTCCTTCTAGCTTGCTAACTCCCAGGAAGGCTCTCTGATAGACTAAAGGTGTTGCCGTTCGTGCTGTATCACTTATAAACCAGTTAGACTGCATGAATGCTCTAATTCTGAAATAATCACACCAATTTGTTTCGGAAGGATAGACTACTCTAGTTTGACATTTAAAGAGAAGGGAAGAAAATTTTATTATTTATTTTAAATATAGGAGAAAATTGAGTTCCTTATATCTTATCAAGCAATAATTCTAACCATTTGGAAGATTTCAAAAAAAGACATGCTTAGCTGTGATCTTCTCAAGCAGACAGAGTATAATATTGGGAGCTGGATTTTGACATGATCGCAAGTCAAGAGTGCAAGGTGAAATGTACCTACATTGCGTTCAACAAGGGCTCAAACACTAGAAAGCTGTAGCTTCCTCCTTGCTTTCCTTTCTGTTCCAGCTTTCTATGCTATCACTTCACCAGTTACTGGAGAAAGCTGACTCTCTTCTTTACTTATCCATGTGGTGGAGTGGGCCTTCCCTTCCACCTTCTCCTCCCCTGCAGGCTTCTTACTCTCCTGCAGAAGTCACTAAGGCAGAAGTTCTCAGCTTTAAACTGTTTATACAAGTACTTCAGCATTTCAAAATGTTTTTATGGCAGCTGGGTCTAGGATTGTCCATATTTGGACTTATGGAGCTCAATATAAATGTCTTCTGGGAGTTATCCTTAATACCTTTCAATTTTATTTTTTGTAATTGCTTTATGTTGCCCTGCTTATTCAGTGCACAGACTATAGGGGTTTTTCCATGGTTTCACCTTTGTTTCTGGATTTGTAGATTTTACTTGCATCTCACTATCTGCTGTCATTTGTTCTTGTTCTCATTTGTACGTTCTGTATTGCTGTGAACAAGTAGCTGTAATTTGTTTCCGTAAATCAGAGTCTTAGATACATTGCACTCTTTGGTAAGATCTCTGTCAGTATTTAGAAAATTACCTTTATTCCATCCGAATGTAAATAACAAATCACTAAGGAATTCTAAGCGCCACATGTTGCCTGTTGTATCGTTACAGTTTGTTCCGAAGTTAGCATTTTAATGGTGAACGGTATGGTATACATGCATTTTTTTCAAAGCTACAGTGGAACCATAAGGCAGAGACCTGCAGTTTTCCCTGTTGGTGTTACTTCTCATGGATGATTCTCTTGAATCACAGTGGTGTTATCAGAGCAGAAGTGGTAGTCCTGCAGACTTGAAAATGTGTAGCTTTCTGGCCACAAAGGACTGCCTTATGCTTTTGCGTGCTTCATCTTTCATTTCAAATTTTCAGTCATAAGGAATAGTGATTTCAAAGAACAAATATCTTTTGTGCCCTTTTTTAATCAGATACCGGTATCAGTACAGGCTGGGGGATGAAAGGATCGAGAGCAGCTCTGCTGAGAGGGACTTGGGGGTACTGATAGACGAAAGGCTGCACATGAGCCGGCAATGTGCGCTGGCAGCCCAGAGGGCCAACCATGTCCTGGGCTGCATCAGGAGAAGCGTGGCCAGCAGGTCGACAGAGGTGATTCTGCCCCTCTGCTCTG
>Ga0065711_1041540_pt1 | contig 16067 bp, 9 predicted proteins | sample Hoacrofraction12_FD_59098 | JGI IMG/M metagenome (GOLD analysis project Ga0065711, IMG submission 59098) | Hoatzin crop microbial communities from Cojedes, Venezuela - Epithelial fraction 12 v2 (version 2) | ecosystem: Host-associated > Birds > Digestive system > Esophagus > Crop | place...
CTTCCCCCCCCCCCTCAGCCTCCCCATTATAGAAAGAATAACTTCCAGCTATTAGTTTAACTGGTAGATTGGTTTACTGATGGAGACTGATTGGTTAAACGTAGCATTTTAACAAGTTCCAGCCACTTCCATCCACTTATTTCTCTCCTTGCCATTTTGTCCCCTTCCTTTCCTGTAGTTTCCGTCTCCTCAGTTCAGATACCATCACTCAACAATTCATTTGGCACAATTGAACACACATTTTTTCCCCAGCTGTAGTAGATCCTCTTTTGGAGATTCCCACTGATGTTAGTAACTGTTTGTTCCTTCTTTCACCACAAAAAGGGTGTTATACTACTCCTTTGTAACAGGTGATAAATAAACTTTGTGTGGCTATACTGTAAAATAAGTGCAAACCCCTTTTGTAATGCAAGGAGCAACTTTTGCTTGTTTGTTTGTTTGGTTTTTCAAAACAGTCATCGGATGTGATTACAGCAGGCTTCTGCCAGGCCCCTTCAGTCCTGTCCTCCCCTGCCTTTTGTTAAGAGTTTAATTTCTGCTAAGATACATTTTTGTGATCAGATACACAGACACTAATATATATTAAATATATGTTTTCAATCTCAGCATTTATATATTTTTTAAAAATTCAAGAGGAAAAGAAGAAAAAAACAAAGATGCATTGCCTTCTTTGAAGGACCTTTTGCATGTGATCTCTGCAGCAATTTTTTAATTTGGGAAATTATTAGGACCCAGAATATATCTACAAAATATAAGGTCTGGGGAACCATAGCAATCAGACAGTTTCTACCATAAGTTAAAAGTAGAAGTTACATAAACAGACACAGGGCAGTTTATAATTCAGTTACTAGACTAGTAAAATATGTTTGTAATTACTGGAAAACCAAATAGATACAGAAAAAAAAAAGAGTAATCCCATGGCACAGTCAAAAAAATCTTTAAAATTATTAAGAGTATCAGCTCTGTTGAAGCACTTGTCATTATTCAAAGTAATGTTGATTTTCAGTTACATTCAAAGCAATAAGCAAAGGGTTGTATGACTTAAATGTAAATGATGGGAAACAAAACTTTAAAGAGAATGTTTGAAATAGTTATAAGGCAGAATGTAGACTGTATGCTGAACATAATCATGAAATTCTTTATTTACATCTTTTGTAGAATTCATTGAAGTACTGAGGGACTATTATCAGGCTTTCTCTATAGGGTTTTTGCATACGTATGACATTTAGCAAGTAGTGAAAAAAACCAAACATTCAAAATTCCTGGCTGTTTTGTTGTGGGGATGTGCACATTTCAGAGCTGTCTTGTAAGAGTTAATATGGACTACAAGATTTCTGGTAGTGCTAGGTAACTGCAGAATCAGTGAGATTTAGTTTCTCCCTTTACCTCATTTACGTTTAATAGTGCAGAAATCCGTAGGGCACAGTAGGAATTATTCACATACGATGCATTTTGATGGGGATTAACACCCACAACTCTTACTTGGTAGAATTGCATGAGTTCTGGTTCAGATCCATTGCATCCTCAGCAGGGAAAAGGTTAGACTGTCTGTTGAATAGCTGTGGGTAGGGCTAACTGAAAAATTTATCTTCCAGTGTTTTCTCAGAAATCTACATATTCAAGTAAATGCAATCTTTTGTAGAAAACATCTGTTGTAACACAGATTTGTTAATTGACCAAACAATTGAAAACAGAATGCTACCCACTTTCTAGATTTTTATTTTCACTGTTCTAGTGGGGGTTTTTTCGTGTTTTTTTTTAAAGTCTTTTAGAGATAAGGTAAGCACTAGAATATTGTGTTTTCTATTTAGAATGTGTTTATAGGCAGATTTTTTGTAATTGCTATGGATTAGTATCCACTTTTATACAGTAAAATTTTAAGCACTGGAGTGCTCTGAACAGTACCCAAAGATCAGTTCGTTAAATAAGAAATAAGGGGAAGATACTGGCATTATTATGATCGACCCCATTTAGATGTAGATAAATCATGAAATATCTTAACAAGGTTTGTGGGTTGAGAGTTTGTGAGAAACCTTTTTTTTTAATGAAGTGAAGCTATATTCTGAAAATGATTTTTAAAATTTAAATTTTACTTTAAAATTTGAAGGTTTTTATCTTATACATAGTATATTTAATTTTCATATAAAGCTTTTCATTATTATTCCACTGTAGGGCCAACTAAAGTTCCAACTATCGTCATCCTTACAGACCTGATAGGTGTACTTCTAACTGTCTTTACATTCTGTTTGATACATGTAGAAATACGGACAATTTCCTACTCTAGATATAATTCTTGAAAACTCAGACTGAAGTCATGATATATTCTCTGTGTGTTATATATCCCCCAAAAGAGATTGTGTAAATGCTAGCTGATTTTACTGATGACACACAAGCCACATAGAAGAAATCACCTCACTCTTACATAGTTGTAAGTTTGCGAAACTAATGAGCAGTGGCTATATTAAGCATAAGTGAGTAAACACGTGGATCTTTTAGTATGTACTCCTATGTTTTTCTTAGATTTTGTAGCAAATTTACCTCTCTATGCACTTCATGTTGAATCTTCTGAGGATTATGGCAGCATAGCCTTTGTGACCCAGGAGTAAAAAGCAAGTTTTTATGCTTCTGTATGTAGTGTGCAGTTCTGATCTAAAAAAACCCAACATTAAGATTGTAGAATTCTGTATTTGATACATAAACAAGAAAAAATTATTTGCAATTTCTAAAGTTTTGTTTTGTCTTTTTTTCAGCAATTTTTAAGATGAACATACAAATAATCATGATTGTTAAGGGACGTCCTAAATTACACCTATGGATGATACCTGCGCAACTCTGTGAGGCTTCCTGAATTGTATTAGCAAAAGTCAAACCAATTGAAACAGAGTAAACAAAGTTATAGATGATGCAAGAGAAAGAATCTGTCTTCTATTGTTTCTAGACTGAGCAAATGTAAAAGCAGCATAAAAGCAAGCAGTTGTCACTCCAAATGTGTACTGGGAAATTCTACTTCCAGGCATGATTTAATCCTGAAGTGACCTGACAGTCTTGCTCAACATTTCTGTAGCATTCGTAAGGAGATCCAGTAACTTTTGTGATGATCCTCGTCTGAATATTTTGTACACTTAGTAACTATTCTGACCAACTCGGCTAAAAAAGAGAGGGAGCACACACAAACTGGATTATAGTTTCTTGTGCAGACTTGTTTATTAGCATCCAGTTAAGAGAGCCAGTTGGTTACTTATGCAACCTCAGCTCAGCTTGCACAGGTGTCACCAAGGGCATCACTTTTAAAAAAAGGGATTACACAACTGTAATGAGGACACTGTTTGGCGGGGAGAACTTTTGTTACAGGAAGTGAGACATGAGCAAGAAATAACGCTCGGTGACTACAGAAGCCAAGGTTGTGTTTGAGGGCCTGGCAGTTTTGGGGGGAACAACAAACAAAAAATCCACCCCAAAAAAACCCAGACTCTTCACATGACTACAAAGAACATTTCTGGTGTCAGAACCAAGGCACAACAAATACGGATTTTTTCATACTGTTTTTACAGTAATTTTTCAGAGCAAGGCTAGACTTTGAACCACACCTTAAGCTTTTACGCAACAGCTTAGTTTTCCTACTTTGTTATAGACATCAGATTCTTTGATTACCTAAGGCTGAAAACAAATACTTTTAGAATTTATTAATGAAAACAGAATGGGTTAATCCAATTTCAGAATCCTTTGGATCGCCAACAGAAACTGTAACTTTTGTTTATATATATATAAAATACACATATGTGCAATATGTATATATAAAACAGAACATCAAGTACTAATAAATCAAATATTAAAACCAGGCTAAATGGAATCTCAAAAGGGTTGCAGTGTCTAATGAGAAGCAATTACTTAAATAACCATTTTATGTGGTTAGGTTACTCCTTCACCTAAGATGTCACAGTATTCTCCCAGCTCTCCGCGTCTGCTTTACTTCAAATCCTCTGAGAAGAAATTTAAATAGCCACCAGACCAGTATAAGTAAGATGTGTGCTGACTTTTCAAGCTTTGCCTGTTTCCTGAGGGAAATACCACAGTTCTCAATTCCTGGTAAGCAAGACAGCCGTGTTCATATTCAGAACAACCAGTTCTGCCTCTGCATTTAGCTGTTTTCGTATGTTATGGAGGGGACGTTTGGCTGGGTTGCTTGTAAAAGGTGATACCAAACATAACCAGTGGGATGGTAACTGGTATCTAAACATAAAGATCTGGGTCGATACAACTGAAGCTTAGTTGCTTGAAACTACATAATAGTTGCGTCCCTTATAATCTGTCACCGGTAAGTGTGGAAGTAATGCCTGGAATATAACCTAGAAGAGGAAGAAAATGGCTTGTTAACCATAATATGTTGTCACTGTTAAAACATGCACACCTCTTCCTCACAGAAAAGAAAAAGGAGGAAAAAAAAAAGAAACGTTCATGCTGGATGAGGAGAAGCGGTAAAAACTATCTTATTTCAGATTAGCTATTTGAGGGTTGTACTTGTTCATCTTTGTCAGATTTAAAGGAGTAGCATCCAGAAAGGCTACCAGGAGATGTTCTGTAAAACGTTACCTAAGAAATTATTGGGATCAAGAAAAAAGTTGTAAAGACGACACTGAACTGAAATTCATCTCAGCTTTTCTTAGATGCCATTATTTTACTTACTGGCTCTAATTTTTTGCCAACTTAATATAAGAGTAAAGGGCAAAACTGAACTAAACTATTTTACATTCATTGGCCTTGACCGTGCTAGGTTACGATGGGAGTTTCACTTTTGGAGATTTTGTAAAACAACCCAGAGGCTTTAAATTTGAAATCTTTCCCTTGATAATGACAAATAAAAGTTTAGAGCCCAACGTACGGCCTGGAACGTGACGCCAGTGGCTCTCCCAGCTGCCCTGATGGCAGCCCACGGCTGGCACGGTGCTCAGTCTGTACGAGGTCAGCAGCCGGTGGGAGGCACAGCGGCCTGCCCTCCCCACCGCGGGCTCCCAGTGTCCCCGCAGTGAGCGTGAGGGTGCAAGGCCGGTACTGGCTGGCCACCTCCGAAGCAGCTGCTCTCCACCCGAAGCCAGGCAGCTGGCCGAAACCCAGCTCTGAGAACCCTTTGCTTTAGCACAGAGGAGGCAGCAGAGTGGCGTTTGCAGGGGCATAGTAAAGCTAAGAAGAGAGAGAAGTAGGTGCAGAAGTATAAGCTGTTATCCGTGACCAGCTGATGAAAGCTGCTGCCGTTTGCAGCCTCTCGCTGGCAGGGAGCAGGCTCTTGCTGCAGGTTGCTGTAATAAAAGCGCTCAGAAGGTCAGGATCGCAAACCTGATACTTGTATCCTTACCACTAGGCAGCTCCACTGCTCTCATTTCTCATATATAATATAATATACTGCACTATTATCTCTACAGCTATGCCATTTTCTGATCTTTTGTCTCTTCAGTATTTGCACGGTGAGGGCTGATTTTGAGTCCCATGTTTTGAATACTGTTAATGGTTTATATTTGCAGTATTTCCCCGTTTCCAAATATGTCAACAAACAAAAACATACTTAGTTATTTAAAACACAGTAGTCCGTAAGATGATGTTAAAAAGCAAACAATTCTTGGTTTTGATTTAAAAACTAGAAATATTTTCTGCATTGACTAATGTACCTGATATGTTTCTGATTCTTAAAGAAAGCATTTCATTTCAGTCAGCAAGCCTTTTAAGTGTATTCGGTATTTACATTCTTTTCCCTCCGCTCCTAAAAATCATATTCTCTGGAAATATTGGAGGCAAAGTTTTCTGTGCTTTCGGTATTTCTGTCTTTGAGCAGCCTTTATTTTTGAGCAGTCTTAATGTCAGACTAAACTAACAAAGCAATAAAGTTCTTCGACTCCAGCAAAAATGAAATTAGTTTCACTAACTAGAAGTAAAATTACTAGTTTTCATTAATGGAGTTTATTTCGTAAGAGTTATATTTCTTGTCTGCACTGGTAATCTTCTTAAATAAGCATATGGGAACTCTCCTTCATTGTTTCCTTTTCACCATATAACAAAGCTTTTGACTCGATCCTTTCTGCTTTTGTCTTCCTAGGGTGTCTCAGCATAAATGATGCAACTGGATTTATTTGTATGTAATTCAGTGCTAAAAAAAAAAAGACAAAACTGCATTCAAAAAGTGCAAATCTTTGAACTTAAAATTCAGGAATTTTATTCGCTTGTGGACAAAGAGTGGTTTGAGGACTGTTTGTGTACCCGTGTCTCTGCTCTGTGTTGTGTTTGCAGTCCACCTCTTTGCTCTGAGGCTCGTGTTGAGCAACCACTATGTTTACCTGTATGAAGTCTGCTTTTCCAGTTTTGCTTTTGAAGACGAAGTATTGTTGCTGAAGCAGCAATTTCTTCTTTGAACTCCAGAGAAGTACTACCTTGATTCTGAAGTATTTCAGGCTGCTTAGGTAAGAGAAGTTGCTTCCAAAACTGCTCAATATCTTCATGGCTGTTTTGCAGGGTGTACGGTGATGGCAACAAGAGAATGTTTTATAAGTAGGCAGTGTGTACTTCAGCTTATTGACACCACAGAAGCTAAAGCAGCCTCGTTCACGGTGGTTTGTTATTTCATAATAGTCCACAGTTGCCTCCCTATACCTAACCTTCCTGTGTGGCTCCTGCTTGAGCACATGCCAAATGGACTACACCAGAAGACCCCAAGCCCCACATGGCTTGTGGGCAATATATTATGAGACTTTCTGACATTGTTCATAGCTATAAGAAATTAAAAGGTTGTAACAGAGGTTGGCAAGAACAAAATTTGATCTTACCTGCAGTATGTTACTTGCTTAGTATTGTCCCTAATGGACTAGCAAAAGTTGGGACCACTAGACTATAAAGAATTAAATATCTAGAAGAATATTTTGAACAATAAAATTAATGAATGTATGGACCTTCATATTATTCTTAATTAGATTAACTTAAAGTTACTTTTAATACATGGAGGAAGATGAGAAAATACTGCATGAAACATTTTCAAGGCAAACTGTTAAGAGTACACTTTGAAGAAGAATTACATAATAGCATGACGGTGGTTAATGCATTTTGACAGCAAGTGAAGAGTTATCTTTCTTACAGTATCTGAACAGAGCCAAAAGGAAGTTATGCCTTGTTTCTAAGTATTTGAGTGCATATTTATAGTACAAATATGAAACTTTAACTGTTTGCAACACTTTTTCTGACCATAATGGGCTTTTTCTCTTCTCTGTGTGTCCTAACTGCAAGATTATCTTCATGCTTTGGATTGCGGCAGTTTATATTGAAGAATGAATTGAATGGAGATCTAGGGAGCTACATGATGTAGAAATAACATGTCTTGGTATTTTGGATAGTTACAGGGATCAGCTGAATAAGGTAGGATAATAGAAGATCAATACATGACAGTTTACGCTTGGAAATCAAAGAGTAAATAACATGTCTCTATGCTAGTCATTACAGGTAGGAGATAGAATTACATCTCAGCGTTTGCATGAGTTCTGTGTATTCTGACCCAAGTATCCACAGCAGGCCCCCCTGCCTGAGCACAAGGTCTGGGCTTCATCTCTGGTAAATAATTCAGTGTAACACTTCTGTGAATAAGTATTATCACATGCGTTTAATAGAAAAGTTTCACAGAGTAAAAATGATACTGTAAACTCTTTAGTAAACAGTGACTTGCATCATAACTCTTGAGTTTCTTTGGTTGCATGCAAATTGCTGCTAAATCACAATATGGCTCCTGGTTTCATAAGAAGGATCTGGCAGTGTTGGAAATAAAAATCAAACTGCCTGAAATCCTTTAATTTAGCCAGACAGAGTAACAGATGACACGGTTGTCTTGCTCTTCTTATGCCAAGCTAGTTTGCTTTGTGTTGTAGTACCAAACAAACTTGTAAAATTGCTAGTATCTTTCTAGAGCTGAACCTTCAGGTTATGACCACCATCTGACCCAAAGACACTGATTGCAGTTTAATACTGAGACAGGCCCCCCCAACTCAGCATCTCTTTTGTCTTACATCCCACCGGTGTAATTCCAAATGAAGGTTCAGGTGCTGGAGGACAAGTTGATGTCAGCTCAGTTTTTTCCTGATATAATAGTTTGAGTTCATATTTCATTTACTATAAATTGAACTGCGTAATTGCAACTCTTAGGTTAACACCCCCTCCCCATTCAGAGCCGGTGGTTTGAAGCAAATTACCAGAGGAAGTAACTGTGTGAAGACTTGTCCCTGTTTTGTGGTGATAGCATTTTTTTGAAGCTTTTTTTTGTTCTCTGTAAATGCAACATTGTAGTACTTCCATTACAGGCATCAGAGTTTATTTTGGATAGTTGGAAAACTGGTATTTTGCCATTTAGAAGGTAAGTGGTCCATTTTAATAGATACACACATCAATAAGGAATATTTTGTATTAAAAATTCAATAAGAAATATTTTATATTAAAATGCAATAAGGAATCTTTTATATTAGTAAATCAAGAAGGTATATTTTATATTAATAATTAAATGTAACTACGCTGTGAGCTGTACCTGGTATTTGTTAAGCCAAACCCAGTGTCTCTGGCTTTTTCAAAATAAGCAGGGAAAAACTTCATGTGTGTGAGAGAAGTATGTGGAATCAAAGTGACAAAATAAGGTGAGCAAGGTCTAAGAGAGAACAACCTGATGTTTAGAATTTTAGTTTAATTTGAAATAGTGCACGTTACCAGATGCAGATGCAAAATCACATAGTTAGTGGGATCATTCTGAGCAGTTTGGTAATTGGTTCCTTTTGAATAATAGTTTTCTCAAGTCACAATGTTTCACATCTCAAGATTCTGCATTGGCAGTACTTCTTTGCAGACAAGGGGGGGGATAATAAAAAGGGAACGTTAGCCTTACTGGTGAGCTCCTACAGACGATGAAATAGCATGAGAATACAACAAGTGGAGCATCTCTCTTCACTATGTGTATATGCAGTTAAGTAAGGATGTCTTCTAGACCACAGGGTTAAAAATATTTTAAATGATAAATCTGTGAACAGTATCAAATGGTCCACGTTTCAATCCCATATCCACCACCAAATTGCTGTGCAGTATCTTCAGTTTTCCAGAACTCGCTTTCTCACCTGTAAAATGACTTTTGTTTATTTTATGGGCATACCATCAGACCTACCAAGCATTTGTTTCTAAAGCATTTAAAAGACAGCCAGATATCATGTATGCAAATGAATACTGAATAATAACTCTGCTCCTGTAGTGGCTCAGTGGAGGTGATGAAGTAGTCACTATTTTCAACTGAAAAGTAAGTTACTCTTCTTTATGTAGAAGCGCCCCATGGGCCTGTCATTAACAAGTAGGTCAGACATGAAAAGAATTTCAGGCCTGAAGCCCTTGGGTCTCTTCAACCAGAGATTCCACCCTACTCAGTGGGTGGCAAAGCTTGTAGTAAATAGTGGGAGCTAGAAAAAGGAGTTAAGGAGGATGAGAAACACTTCCCTCCAAAATATTTGAAGAGTAGTAGGGAAGTTTGAGTACGACAATACTCAAGCAACAGTATAGCAGTATCAGTTATTATCTTAAATGCTGACAAATTCCTGATCTGAAATTGGTTGAGTGTTTTTAGATATCCGTTATGTTCATAACCTTCACATGTCCTGATTTCAAGCATGAATTGATAGCTGTAGCTACATATAACCATTGTCTTTGTGCTTTTATATGTAATGGCTTTGCATAACCGCAGAACAAAAATATGTGTTTGTTCTGTTTTGTAGATTTTAGAAACTGTGATACAGGGAAGTAGTATAATTATTCCTAAATCATTATTTTCTATGTTCTGCATCCATCAGTTTCATAAATTTGATACTGCAGAAGGGAAGTGATTGTTTCTCTGAATGACAGTCAAATTATGCAGTATTGTAATTGGGAAAAATACTTCCTGATTCTCCTTGAAATAGGTCCTTACCTTGATAGTTGCAAATGTTATTCAGTACACCTCTTTAAGAATCTGTCATGCTATGACTCTGTGACTTTCCTCAGCAGTGAATTCTGCTGGGTGTAGCATCTCCAGTGATGTGGTTTTAGATGTTCTGCACTTTAGCTAAAGGGATCACACCAATTAAATGAATTGTTTTAGCTCTTCCCGATTGAATAACCTCAGTGTCTCAAGATCTTCGCATGTATTCTTAGCCCTGCTGGCTAGAAATGATTAAGCAAAATCATTTGTCGTTTCTTAATGGCAGTGCTTCAGGGGAAAATATTATCATAGAATCAGAAAAATCCCAGCAGGGAGATAATTGTCTTATGAATGTGTATCTCAGTATTCTTAAAAATCATCTAAATAAGCAGTCATTCCTTTGCCCTTTCTATCAGCAAGCAAAGAGGAAAACTAACCATGTGTTTGCAGGAAATTGGGTAGCATCACTGTTCTTGATTGCAATGCCAAAAGAAGCACCAAGATGCAAAATAGCTTCCCCAGGGTGAGCGGGCAGGGCACTTGGAGGGCTGGCATAGAACCCTGGGCTCCTTGAAACCAGCCCACTCTTCTGCTGTGAAGCAGCTCTCCCCTCAGGAGCAAGTTCTTTTCTCATTTTAGATTGAGGGTTCTTGCCCATATAGATTTGTTGCTGTTTTTGTGTTTGGTTTTTTTTAATATTGTGATTACAGAAATAAGAATGAAAGTAGTCAAGTGGAGAGTCTGCTGCAAGCTAATTTAAAATCAAACTCGTGACTGACATCACTGTTGATATAAAGAATCTGTTGTTTTATAGCATCATTGGCTCCCTTTCTGTGGCATCCAGGGCTTTTACAGGACAATTAAAGTGAAATGGAAGTTAGGAGAAAGGTTTTGGTCCTTGAGACAAAGCAGAAAGGAAATGCCATTTAACAAGGTAGTGATAAAATGAAGATTCTTGTTTTAGGAAAGACTCTTGCAGGATCAAATCCTGTCACTCGCTTCTGAATCTATCCATGTCTTATATTCTCATTCACAAAAAGATGGCTCATGGTCTTTTAGCTGAATAAATCCAAATAATCTTCTTCTTCCTGCAGCCTGAACTAGTGAGCCAGTTTACTGCAGTTTCTTAGTAGTCTTCAGTGCCGGAGCCTGCACTTAGTACTTTCAGAAGGAGAGGTGAGTGGCATGAAATATGATCTCTGAACAACTTTCCCGCTAGAGCAGAGAGCTTCCTTTCCCTCCCAAGGCGCAAAGCAGTAATGCCTGTTAGCTTTTCCTCACTCTGAAGTGAGCTAATTCCTCTTGTCTTGTCCCCTAACATTCTGTGAACAACCGCAGCCTTTAGGCTAGCTTTCTCAGACCTTCCCCTTGCTCTTTTCATAGCCTTATCTGACTTTTCCCTCGGGTCACTCACTGTCTTTATTCAAATGGCTAGTAATGAATCTTTTTGCTCAGTTTTACCTTCACTGAGGTCAGACCAATATCTGGGCACCACAGGTGAATATACGAATACACAAATAGACAGCAAATAGATGGTTTGCTAAGCAACCATGAAGTCAGCCACGTGGTAAAGAAATTTAATATTTGGTATCCAGCAAGTTACTTAGAGCAGCCCATGCTTTGTACACAGAAGGATTATACAGCTGATGTAGAAACTTTGGGTTTTGTCAGTTCCCTGACCTGAATGTAATTGCATCCCACTGTTGGTATAGTTTTGCGTTTAGAATACTGACATTGACTCTGTAGAGGCACAGTCATCATCTTCTTGAACACTGTCATCTGGTGGTGGTTGTAAGTCACAACATTTAGATACAAAAGTAAAAATGGCAATCAAATCAGGCTAGACAAATGCTCTGATTATGCATTTTATGTATATGAAAGATTTTAGGGTTCTAATCACAGCACTGTAAAGGATTTACCTTGCACAACTGTTTCTTCTCATTCTGCAGGCTGCAGGTACAATGAGTTATCACATTTTTCACTGCACTGTCAGATAACATGCTGTCATTTGTAACCTTTGTGCTGAAGTAAAGATCAAAATACTTCCTTACTGAAACTGGTTACCTGTGCATCTGTGTATGGTAAACTCTGTGACTGCTTTAACAGCAACACTGGTATTTTGAATTTTATGAATAGGAGTAAAAACTGCAATTATTACCAAATGCAACATCCATAAACTCTGTAAAGAAGAGTGGTGTGTACAGAAGCTCTGGACAGTAACTCCTGTTACATGATTATTGCTCCCTTCTACTTAGGTTTGTTTACTCTGTTACCAGTTCTTGTTTCATTTCTTTTTGAAGTAACTCCCTCAATGTCAAATATTATGCAGTAGGAATAACAGGAATATTTTGTATTAGACATTATTTTAACAGCATGATGATGATGTAAAGAAAAATTCAAACATGGCAAACCTTCCTTCCAAACGAAATATGAACCAACATTAAAAAGTTATCAGAAACGCTACACATGTTATGTTGTTTTATGTCCTTTCATATTTGTGATGGATGACTGGAATAAAAGAACGAGCTGCTAGCAAATTCATACATTTTTCACAAAGTAATTGGAGTTGTAGGTGTGGAAAAGCATATTGAAAGCCATATTCATAATTTATGCCCATGGTTTTCTTGTGACTTCCAGAAAGCTGCAGTAATTTTAAGAAAGCGTTTTAAAAATCAGATTAGACTGGCTGGAGGCCAAAGGCACAAATACTTCATCATTAGCAACTGAGGTGGTTATTGGTTGAGATAGTATCTCAGCAACAGAGTTGCTTGTTAGCCGAACTTGAAGTAGCGCTTAGTGGAATTACTTCAGTTTGAAGTTCAGCAAATTGCTCAGCAAAGACTGTGTATGTTGCTGAGCAATGTGCAGTAACTGGCAGCGTAAAGCTACCCAGCTCCTGCCTGCCGCTGTCTCTCTTGCAGCAGCTCCTGTACTCGGGGGACTCGGCACAGTAAGTCAGCAGAAAATGATTTGCTCTTCTGTCAGGTTAGCTTTCTGCAGACTCAACATGCAGAAATGACTAAGGGAAAGGTCTGACACAGCACTGCAGCTAGCACAAGGCAAGGAATATGATATTTTAGGGTATTAATTGGCAAAAATTGATTGTTCCTGGATAGCCAAGACAGTACAGGAAAACTTTTTAGAAGTTAAGAGATGACAAAGGAATAAGCTTACAGATGTGTATGAGGGCTTGGCTAAAGGTACTGAAATGCTGAACTGGTGACTGAAGTATTGAATCAGCACAACAAAAAGTTAGTTCGTGTACCTGACTTTCGAGCTGAGAAATTAGATTTGTCTGTCTCTTCATCTCTTCCTTGCTTTCCTTTCTGGCTTTCAGATCTCCAGTTAATTTAAGTTTCGTCTCTTCATTTTGCTGCTCCAAAACCCCAAGCTTCTGCTCTAACGAAATAATTAACTCTTGTTTCTCCTGTAATTCTTTGTTAATTGTTTCCTGATGTTCAGTATGTTCTATATGCTTCCTAGATAACTCAGCCAACTCTTCATCTTTTTTAGCATTTTCCAAAACTAGTTTGTAGTATGAATCTTTAATTGATTTTAACTCATTTTCAAGTGTTTGTGCTGTAGTCTGTTTCTCTTTAAGCAAATTGTCCCATTTTTCCTTTAGAGCATTGTTTTCCTCAAGCTGAGATTTCAAATATTCAGGTCTTTTTCTTTGTATCCTTAGTTTCTTGTAGCTTTTTAGGTGATTTACTCATTATTTCTTTCGGCACAGTAACTTCTGACTTACACTTTGCAAGTACGTTATGGTATAGGACGTCAGTGGCTTTCATTTCAGAAAGGACCTCCTTAATTCTCCTGCTGGTCTCACTGCTTTCCTCCTTTCTTTCCTCATTCTCTTTGGTTTTAGCTTCATTCTCACCTCTAACTCTTTCTAGTTCTAGTCTCATTGTATTACTTTGCTCAGAAAGGACAGGTATCTTCAGGCTTGCATCTCTAACATCAGCTGTTTGTACTTCTTTCAGTAAACGAGTTTCCCTTTCAGCCTTTGATAAAGCCTCTTCCATCCCTTGTATTTCTTCCTCTTTGCATTGCACTTGACGCTTCAGGACGATAACCTGTTCAGAATATTTTGTCATATTCGAAGACAGGACAGACACCTCCCTATCTTTTTCTGCCAGTGCTTCTTCAACATTATCAATTTCTCTTTCGTGTTTCTGGAGGTCTTGAATAAGTTGAGATCTTTCCTCTAAATGGCTCGTATTCAATTTGTCAAGCTCTTCATTTGTCTGGTCCAGATCCAGCTGCATCGATTCTACCACGTCATCTTGTTTCAAAGTCTAAACATCAAGAAAATAATGTTACCAGAATACTTCAAACATACATTAGAGGGAGAAGGGGAGTTACACTCCACAGGTAGAACAGGTATCTAAGGTAATCAATCTGTACCCAACCGTATAGCCACAAGATAACCACGTTATTCTGTGGACTGTTTTAGCACACAGAAAGTTTAGTGTATGAAATTTTTCACAGCTAATGCTGTTATTTTGCTGACATTTAGATGGGCCATGTTAAAAGAACATAAAATTTCTTCTCTTACTTTATTTTAATGAGTTGGTTACCTTTTCCTTCAGTGTAGCAACTTTTTCTGTTAGGTCACTGATGACTGTTTTCTGCTCAGTGTTCTCCACTTTATCATAAACACTGCATTTCTTTAAGGCTTCATTCAGTTTAGTATTAAAAATAAAAGTCAATGTGATAGAAATGTATAGAATTGTATTAAAATTGTGACGTTAGAGTTATAATATTAAAATTATGTAACACTGGAGTTAATGTTTTGAAATTAATAAATGAAGATAACTTAGCAACCCAATAAAACATAACTACTTTCATGCAAAACTCTGTGATGTGTCTAAGAAATCCTTACATCCAACTTAAAGCAACTACATGAAGCGAATAAAACTGTAAAGAAAGCGCAAAACCCTTCAGATACAGAAAACAGCAATATTGCTGCTGCGACACAAATAGGAACTTACAGCTAATGCTCACCAGTTCTAATAAATACTATTTAACATAACTTTAACTTACTTTTTGCTCAGTATGCACAAACTTTTCACCAAGCTCTTTGTTCAGAAGATCCTTTTCTGGAAGCAGTTTCCTCAAAGTTTCAATTTGTTCTAGTTTTTCTGTCTTGTTCAACAGCTTTTGTTCTTTTTCTCCAAGTGAAGTTTCAAGGAAGCTATTTCTGTCACTTAATCTAAGAAGAAAATACATATTTAGATATTTTGAACACAAAGCTCGCTTTAAGCTTTGTAGACTTCTCAGCCCAAACTAGGTTCCTAAAAAAATAGTTATTTTTACACTTTCCATTTACACTTGCAAGTACAAAAATAAGATTACTGCAACCTGAAGCAGGATCAACCAACACTTTTCAAGTGTTTTAAGAGATCATACTTCTCATCAGAAGTTCAAGCTTAAAACAAAGAAAGCTAATCCTACAGAGAGTTGTAAAGAACCTTCATTTTACCCTTTAAGCTGTTCATTCAAGCCAGAGATCAGAATTTGATGCTTTTCCTTATCTCGCGTTTGTTGGTTGCGTAATTGGGCAAGCTGAGTTTGCAAACGCTCATTTTCATTCTGCAACAAAATAATAGTGAAGTGGATTATCACATACCAACACCCAGAACAGCACAAGATAACTGGAGTCTTGAAAATCTGACTCTTCAGGAGATTTACATCCTATGTGGTAACAGAGACCATTATTATAGCACATTAGGAGATTATCAGGGCAGAATACAACACTAACACCAGAAGCTCAGATGTGATGTTAGTTCAAATAGATGCAACTCACCTTGCAGAAATACCTCCTTCAGCAATGCTATGATAGCATGAAATGAAGGAGAACTGCTGTACACCCAAAGCAACACACACACTCATACTGTGTTAAGGCAGCTTACTTCTCTTAAGAGGGGAAGCTACTGCTTTGAAAAAATACTTTCCTCATTGGTTTGAAGACAGTACCAAACTTGCAATTTTTTTTTGCCTGTTTTTTAAGGTTGAAGGAATGCAAAAACCTGCATATGGGGGATAGTGGAGAAAAAAAAAAGGAAGCAAGCTTCATTCACACAGGTTTGTGGTTTGGTTTTTTTTTTTTTTTTTT
>Ga0065711_1041541_pt1 | contig 16067 bp, 16 predicted proteins | sample Hoacrofraction12_FD_59098 | JGI IMG/M metagenome (GOLD analysis project Ga0065711, IMG submission 59098) | Hoatzin crop microbial communities from Cojedes, Venezuela - Epithelial fraction 12 v2 (version 2) | ecosystem: Host-associated > Birds > Digestive system > Esophagus > Crop | place...
CCCCGCCTTTTTTGTTTTTTTACATTTGGATGAAACTAGTGTTTGAAAAAATTCACGGTAAAAAAGCAAGAGCTACTCCAGAGTAGTCAATGGCCAGTTGTTGGCGTTTGCTGGGGACACATGCGTTTCAGCTTATGCAAATTGTAAATTTGATCAGGTTGAGTAAAGACTGACTGAGTCTCCTCAGCTCTCTCTCCGTCTCCTTTTCTGCATCCCTCCCTCTCTCTCTGCTCCTCAGCTTAGAAAACATTCCCGATAAAAGTTCAATGGAAACAGCACTCTCCCATGGAGTTTTAGTCCAGATGAAAATGATTTTGCTGCTAAATTCCTTGAAACTCCAGAAAAGTGCAGTGGTTTTACCTGAAGGGTAATTTATTATAGACATGTTGCTCATTAATTGAGATAATCTCCAACAATGATGACGAATAGAGATGGTTGGGGATTGTACTTTTAAAATGCCATTCTGACTAGAAAAGCAATTTGGGATCCAGTTACATCTCAGTAATGAAAATTGGGTAAGGTAGTAAGAGATTTTATTTTGTGAGTGAATTGACAATGCAAATACCAGGATTTTTAATTTAGGTTTAAGTGGTGTAATGGCTACTCATTCTGATGCATCATTAGTCATATTGCCTTTTAATGAGGGATTCACTTTCTTTTCCTGGTTAGCTCTAACACTGATAGGAAAGCCCGATGAATGCATAAATGTTTAGGGTGGTCTGGTCTGATGAATACGTGTCACTGCACTGTTTCAATTTAAAAAAGGAAGAAAAAAGCAGTTTTCCTTCTATGGTGAAGAAATGCACGTTTGCATTTACTGCAAGGAAAATAAATAGTGCAGAAATGTGATTGGTAGGCTGCTGTAAAAATAATTAGAGGAAGATACATTCTGAAATAAATTCTAGAAAATATAGAAGGAAAATTTCATCGAGTGAGTGCTTGTGACATGGACTGGCTTTACGGCTGACAGCGGTAGGAAAAAGTCAGGCTTTGGCCATCTCCAACACAGTAGCGTTATAAATAATGGCAGATGAAGATTCTTCTTGCTCTACCAACCCCTGCCGTGCCCCAAACACCTCATTCCTCTTCTGGATAGATCTCTGTTCAGCATTTTTGTTTCTTAGTTGTCCTTTCGTCCCTTCCCCTTTCCCTTTCCCTTTCCCTTTCCCTTTCCCTTTCCCTTTCCCTTTTACCTTTTACCTTTTCCCTTTTTCCTTTTTCCTTTCTTTAATCAAGAACTAGTTTTGATGTTCATTGAACTCAGTGGGAATCTTTCCATCAAATTGAATGCGTTAGGTCAGATTCATAATCAGCAGTCACTGAAACAACCTAACAATAGTTTTGTCACACACAAGTGCGCTGTCTTAAGTGGGATTTGCTTAAGAAAAGCCATAGAACTAATCCATTATAAACACTTGTTAAAGCAGAGTTTTGACTGTATCTGTGTATTTACCAACACAGTTTCAACCAATTTAAGCCAAATTGAAACTATTGCAGACTCTTGCTCCAGGCGGGAGCATAGGGCAGTTCAATTAAATCAATTTAAACTAGCATATTTTTAGCCACAGCAGTGTGATGTTGTATGTTGACTAGACTTAGGTCTGGTTGCCTTGCTTCCTTTGGTGGGCGAAGGGTTTTGACTTTCTATGAGGACAAACTGTAGTCTGATGAAACACGTGCCATGTCTAGTGTAGACCAGCCAATTCAGATCTGGGGGCAAGAGTAGAAGTTTCTGGGAGGCAGTGTCCACCAAATGTCTCTTTCTTGTGCCTGTTTCTACACTCGTGGTGCCCCATAGGCATGTGGCATCTTGCAGGTGTCAGTGTGGTTTCCAAAAGTCTGAAACATCCAGGGCCTCTAAAGACTGGCAAGGCAGTGCATGTCCTTGTGGAGCAGGGCCTTTGAGGAGATCTGTGGCCTCTGGGGTCTCCAGCACAAAGCTATAACCCCACATTTTCACTCTGCTGTTTTATTCTGCGTTTCCCTTGCCTGTGACAAGTTCCCATTTGTCACAGATGTCAGGGAAGGGTTCATGAGCTCCTGAGCTGACAAACTAAAGGACTGGGTAGCAGAGTGTTGAGACCTCTCCAGGAGGCTGCTGTCACCCTGTGCACATACAGCAGTGAAGAAGAGATTGCACACAGCAGGACGGTTGAAAGCGTAACCATCTAGGGTAAAATCCTTTCAGGCTAACCACCAAGAGATCCCTACACATCCCATGCCTGCGGCAATGCCAGTAAACCAAGAGTCTTCTCATCATCTTGCTTTGTGACCTGCTAACCTTCCTTGGAAAGTACATACCTCCCAGACGTGGTGGAGGAAACTCAGTTCTGCAGCTGTCACTTTTTAGATCCTTCAGATCTTTCTGTCTCTGACTCTGTATTGTGAAATGCGAAAGAAATATAGGCCATGGTCTTCTCTGATGCCACCTTGTAAATTCAAGGGAATCCCGGACATCCAATGTGCTGCAGTCATTCTGTATCACTTGACTCCATGTGAGCCACAACAGTTCCCAGCAGATTGGGTGATACAGGACTAGCATCCATTTCTCATGATGGCTTTCTTGAAAACTGCCCCTCTCTTCGCAGCTTGTAAAAAGAAAGTTGATAGGGTGAGTGTGCCAGTATGGTTGTGAAAGCACTGGGTCACACTAGATGCTTTAACCTAAGAAAACAACATTTTGAAATAAAACCAAAGCTGAACATGTCCTAAAACAGGCCATATAGCTACGAGAAAATGTTTCTGACACTGACAGAAAGCGACGTATCCGCTCTGATTCTTCTCTGCTAAATGGGAGCAAGAAATGGAAAAGAACTTTCTGTATTTCCAGAGATCTGTGCACGGCCACAGTCCCCAAAGTCTTGATTATGGTCAGGCCTTCGGGGTTGCTGAGGGGTTTTTATATACAATTGAGCTGATTTATGTGATTTCCTGTTAAATTTTATTGCACCAGTGGCTTTTCTTTGGTTCTTTTGAAGTAGAAAACATCATTTCTGCAGCAAATGCAAGTCAGAAGTCTTAATGGAGCATAAAAATCTAAAAGGTCATGATTTTATAGCTTTAAAATAGAGGACAGTGTACTGCTTGATGCTTTTAAAAATATGAAAAGTTAATGAGGATGTTTATTGGTAATAAAAAGATACAATCTTCTCCCAGACTTTTGATTTTGGCTACTTGCATATTAGCTTTTTATGGGTGTGCTGTTATAAATGAGAAACTGTCCTTATTCCTGGACCATCCTGTTTCAGAATCACAGAGAGAGAGAACTAATAACATGGAATCATAGAATGGGTTTGGGTTGGAAGGGACCTGAAAGATCATCCAGTTCCAACCCCCCCTGCCATGGGCAGGGACACCTTGCACTAGACCAGGTTGCTCAAAGCCCCATCCAAGCTGGCCTTGAACACTTCCAGGGATGGGCATCCACAGATTCTCTGGGCAACCTCTTCCGGTGCCTCACCACCCACATAGTGAAGAATTTCTTCCTTATATCCAGTCTGAATCTACCCTCTTTCACTTTAAAACCATTACCCCTTGTCCTATTGCAACAGGCCCTGCTAAAAAGTCTGTCTCCATCTTTTTTGTAAGCCCCCTTTAGTGGGGAAAGGCTGCAGTAAGGTCTCCCCACAGCCTTCTCTTCTCCAGGCTGAACAGCCCCAACTCTCTCAGCCTTTCCTCGCAGGAGAGGTGCTCCAAGCCCTCGGATCATTTTTGTGGCCTCCTCTGGCTCCGCTCCAACAGCTCCATGTCTGCCCTGTGCTGGGGGCTCCAGAGCTGGACACAGGACTCCAGGTGGGAGGCAGGAGGATTATTCAATACTCTCGACACCCCGTGCTGCTTCTCCCTTTGAGCACAGACTGTTGATTGCAGTTATCTGGTTTCTAGGGTCATACAGACTACCTTTATTTATTTGACTTTGTTTAAGACTTGTGGGTGCATGCAAATTTATAACCAAATAAGAAACTGTTCCTGTCACGCGCATCTTGCAAGCTCTAGGTGAATCACAGTAGCACTGTTTACAAACTCTCTTTGCTTTCCACATGCAGGTGATTGGAATAGCCTATGCTGCTTTAAAAAGAGAAGTCCTGGAAATGTGTCCTGGTGGATTTCTTTTGCTGATTTTGTTTTAATCCAAAGTCTTAAAAATACTTTTTTCATTTGCATCTTAATAATGTTTTTAATGAGCATGTAGGAACTTAGGTAAAATAAAAATGCCTTTTTGCCGTACCACTTAATGGGGCAGGCCTTGAGTGGTTCACCTCCACCTGCTTGCAAATGTTTTCTGCAGGTGTGGGCATGGAAAAAAGCATTTTGTTGCAATGTTCATTGTCACTGCTGTTGCAGGGAGAAGTAATGGGAAGAGGTCGTGGGACAGAAGCAGTCATGGGAAAAGCCACTGCAGCAGGAGGGGCACAGCTTTCCTTCTTGTCATTAATACGGACTGTCCTGTTTTCTGTCACTGTCTTTGCAGCAGTCCAGCACGGGGGACCTGAGGACCCTGAGGAAGGGGTTGTCCCCGTACCATTCCGAGTCACAGCTCTCGTCACTGCCGCAGTATCAAGACGCCCTGCAAAACGTAAGAGACGTGTCCTTACCTATACAGACAGAGCCGTGGGTTTCCCGAAAGTGGGCATGGCTGGAGGGGGGCACACGAAGGTTACGGGGGAGCTCTCCCAGCTGAGAAATCACCCTGAAACCGTTGGTGCAAGCGTGCAGATGAAACCTGCAGCTGTTGGGAGTATGGGGAGCCCCTGGAAACATTGATCTTTCCCTGAGTTTGGATCATCAACTTCCCAGCATAGGTTTTTCAGTTAACTGGTGGTCGCTGTTGTTCATCTTTTAAAGCAAGGGTGACTCGTTACACCTGCAGCTCCTTCTTTGTAACTGCCCTGTATGCCTGCTGTCAAAAAGCTGGTCATGGCTGAGGCGAAAGATGGTTTGCCAAGCGTCTGGCAGTGCATGGTGGCAATTGCTTTAGCGATTGAATTCTTAGGACATTAGCTGCAGGTTTTTCTGTATCACAAGTGAGGTTTATGTTTCATAAGATTTGCCCGCGTTGCTTCTTCTCAAACATCAGAAGAATCTCCATTAAAGCCTCTTGAGGAAGATGGATGCTGTGCTGCTGTGCCAGGGCTCCTCCTGCCCTGGTGTGCCAGGCATGGCTGAGGAGGCCAAGCCCTGCCAGATAATTGTCTGCCAGATGTTTGCCTCGCTGCCTGAGACGCTACATTTGCTTGGTGACATCGTTTTCCAGATTGCAGGAAAAGCGTAGATGCCGTCAGGGAGTCCTGCTGTCAGTGGGCTGCAGATGTTGTGAACGTGAGCAAAAGCCTGATGGCAGCACGGCTGGGGACCTCCCTGCCACCCCACATCTTCTGCTCTGTGTCCAGGGCACTGGTCAGCAGAGCTGCGGGCACTGTAGGACCAGTTGCACACTGGCTGCCTGCTTGGGTAAAAGTCATTCTGTAGGCTTAGTGTGCCTCTCAGAGCTGTAAAAAAGGGGCTAATAATAATTTAAGAAAGTTTTCATAAATAAAACTCCAGTGTAAAACAGAGCCCCTCTCTACCCCTGCTGACCTGCAGGATGAATGGAGACCGTTCAGCTAAAAAAAAAAGGAACAAAACCATGCAAATGAAATGGAAGGCTGTGGCTGAATGTCCACTTTTCTAACTTTGTGCCCCATATATAAAGTCAGGAGACATTGTAAGGAGAGCAGAGAGATACGGGCCTGGAGATGTTGTCTGGCAGTGCCGGTGCCTTACGATTTTGGGGGTTTTTCTTTGCTTCCCTTGTGTGCAGGCTTTTAATCCCCAGCTCGGTTCCAGGTGAGGGACGCTCATTCGGTCTGTGCTGGTTGCCCCGAGGAGCACCGCTACACACAGTTTCACACGATACAGCCGGCAGCTTTCTGCAGAGGAGCTGGGCCTGGGCTGGGAGCTGGCAGGAGACTTCTCTGCCTGAGCATCGGCCCCGCAGCTCACCGGGGCTGCGTGAGGGCTGGCGGCAGACGGTGCTGCCTGCCGGAGCCCTTCCCGGCCACTTGTGCTTGCCTTCCCTCCTTCCTCAAGGAAGAGGTGGCACCTGGCCTTTATGAGGGCCCCGGGTGCTGCGTGGCACTCACCTTCCTCTGTCACCCTGGCTCTGTTCTGGATGCTTTGCGGGAAGATGATAGAGAAAAAACAAAACCAGCTCTGGCTCCGAATCCACATTGTCTGGAATATTTATGTAGCCATTTATCTGCTTATTCCTACCTAAATCCCTTTGGTTTGTACCTTGACATGATATATTGTTTTTGTGACGAAAGGTAACGATCACAAATTGATGCAGATATCTTTGAATGTCTTGGGCACCTCCCAGAAAGTGGACAGTTAGACATACCTGACTTTCTCTGCAGCCTTTCTTTTTGACAGCAGGCATGAGTTTGTGAGAAATCATTCCTCCTTGTGCCCGCACAGGCTCCACGCGGGTGAGTGATGGACAACTGGTGTCAGCTCCAAAGCTGTCACATCCGTTCAGGGTTTCATCGTCGTTGCCTGTGCAGCTCTTTGGGGAAGTTCCTCAGCGCATCCCTCCCTGTCACACAGTTTGCACGTAGGCATCGCTCCAGCTCTCCGTGGCCCTGACGTACCTCCATAAATGAGGCAGTTTGGCGTTTCTAGTGCATCCTGGACACCAGTGCATGGTCAAGACACAGAATCAAAAGACACTTGTAATTTCAGTCTGTGCACCGTTTAGTCAGTGGTGCGTCATGCAGATGGTGAATTACAGATTTGCTCTGTGGTCTGCAGTGTTTTACCCAATATCCAGGAAACACAGTCCCAGGCGGTTAGTTCTGACCTACAAGGCCCTGGCCATTGCAAGGGAAGGTGTGACATGTATGTTGGCTTGAAGTGGTAGCAGGCTGGTCAAACTCCCCAGCCCTGGGAACTGCAAAGCAGAGTCATCTCATGATGTAGCAGAGGTTCCCCACGTCCTTTGGGAGGTGAGGGCAATTCCTTCAAGCTTGGACTCTGAGTGATGCATGAGAGGAGATGACAACAAGCAGGTCCCTGTGGTACCTGCCATTCCCCTGGGATGAGAGGGGCAGGCTCCAGGGCAGGGTGGTTGGGCTGGCTCGATCTTCCCCATCACCGGCAACCTCCAGTCCTGCTCAGCCTTGAGTCAGATGATGTCCCAGACATGGGAGCTGACTTTGAGGTACCTGTAAGCGGTGTGCTACTGAGGAGTCAGTGGCTGGCCTGATGTCTGAGTGTCAGCAATGGAAATGATCATCCATGAGCATCCTTGGAGGGCTTGTGCTTGCATTTGCTAACCTGGGCTGTTGCAATGTCCTCAGTACTTTGGTTCTCTGTGGTAGCTACAACAGATTTTTTCACCCATGTTGCATTCATGTCTTACCTGCGTGTGTTCCCTTCGTGGCTTCTCCATGTGGATGCAGCAGCACTTGGGATGGGTTGTTGCACTCAGATTAGCAGCCCTCTGATTTGTTGGGGGAGTAACGTTGGAGAGTGTGAGATGTGGGGCTGGAGTGCATAGAGAAGGTGATGCTAGGTCTGTCCTGGAAACGTCTCCAGCTCAGAGATTTTCTGGAGTTTAGCAGTACCAGGTGGTACAGTCACTGACTTTCAGTTCTGTTTGCTGGCATTGTCCAAGGAGTCCGGATTGCCCAGTCGTATGGTCTCACCTCTGGTTAGTGAGATAGATGGAAACTGCATTTGAGTAACACTGAGAGTTTTAGGAGAATAACAGCAGTTTTGGGTAATTGCTGTCACAGGGGTAGGAGGAGCCCTGTAGGAGCAGTGCTGTGAATTGGGACTGGGAGCTGTGCCTGCCACCGTGGAGGGGCTCTTCTCCTACAAACATATGTACCTTCTTTTCACCTTTCCATGCCTCAGTATGTCCCTTGAAGGAACTGGGTGGGAAATCACCCATTCCATAGCATGGTTTTCAGTCAGTTCTTTATCATGAAGCTAAATAGCAGTAAGTGCTGCAGCATCCTCCAGAGGTGGACACTAAGAGATGGTGGTGTTTAGTTTTTGGAACAGTATAGCATTGCTGGAATTCACTTGTTTCTCTCGTGGGCTTTCTCCAGCGTTAATCAAATGAGTGAAGACTGGGAGGTGGAGTTGTCCACACTCGGTGTCAGCTTTCAGGTCTCTCATTCTCCGTAAAGCCACCCTACCTTTGGTCACATCTGGTGGTTGCTGAGTTACGTTTCGGACATGGGGAAGATGTATGGTGGAAAAGGAAATTCCCCATTCACAGCAGTAAGGCTCCTGTTTTGTTACTAATAGTCATGTTTCAGTAATTCATTTTCTAAGAAGTGGAATTGCAGCTGCTGAGTTCTGGAGCATTCGAGGCCTCTAGCACAGCCGAGGATGAATGCAGTGGTTGAGGCACAGCCCAGAGCTTGCACCTCTGTCTCTTCTCCGCTCCTTTTCGCCTCCTGGGTGCTCTGACTGCCCACGTAGACACACACGGTCCTTGCAGACCTTCACATTCCTGCCAGCTGTGCCTCAGACGTGTCTCAGTGCTCAGTCATGAAAGTGGCCTGAGCACTGCTCATGTTCCTATGGTTGGAGGTACCTTCACCTTGAGACGCTCATAAGCCAGCTTCCTGGAGAAGCCATTTATCCACATCAGCATAAAACAGCATTAAATCTGAACCAGCCTGTTACTAGCAGTTGGAGTTAGCCTGGCTGGCTTAGGCTTAAAATGTACTAGCAGTGTTCATGTGAATAATAGGAATACTGCCTTTGGTGGAAGCAACTGTAGAGGTTTGTCACGGAAGTATTAAGGTTAGTGTGGATGGAGTGTGAATGGAAAAGTGTGTGTGAAAACACCAGCAGGAAGGCTAGAGCAAGGGATACAGGGATGGCTTGTGCTGATGACCAAAGATACAACCAACAGCAAACAAATGGGTAAACACCACAGGATGTGTAGTTTGTGTCAGGACCGGGAGCTCTGTGCTGTGATAAGGCCGCAGCACAGATGGCTCATCACCAGAAGACCTGTGCCCTGATAACAGGAGCAAGCTCACACCATGATGTGCCATTGCGCTTCCTGTGGTTCCAAGAGGAAGGCTGAGATAAGGTGTCCAGAATGAGGGAAAGGAGACAACAGGCAGCAGCTTTCCTAGGGTTTATAGGGGGTGAGTAAGCAAGATGCGGAGATAAAGATCAGCCTGTAACAACCATTGACTCCTAAAGCATGTGAAAAATGTGTCCAAAACCCAGGTCTTTGCTGTCAATGAGGAGGGATGCCAGAGCCCTCATTAGGACTTGCTAGCGGGTGTCCCTTGTCCTGTGTGTTGCACGCAGTGACTTGTCGGCGCCACATGGACATCCACCTTTTGATGAATGTATGAATATGAGTTTGTAGGTGTGTGGGTGTGAGTGACATGTTAGAGAAATCAGTTTTAGGTTAAAATAAATATCAGCTTCCCCTGCTTTAAGTTCTTTTACTGTGTTTGTGCTGTGGTAGTTTTCTGTGTGACCCCTTGCTGAGGAGCAGGAGCTCCCCACGATGCCCGGCCAGGTGCAGGAGGACAAGTCTGTGGGTGCTGGAGGTGTTGGCCTCTCCTAAAAAAAGTGAGGTTTCCGTTAAGGTATGCAAAGCTGCCTCTCTCACGAGTCTGGTTTAGACTACAGGCCGGGCTGGGAAGAGACAATTCCATTTTCCACCGTAAATCTACTCCAAAAACCGATGAGGTCCATAGGAAAATGTGAACAAGTAGGACAAGTGTGGTTATGTAGTGGAGAGCACTTGACTGAGAGGACTGCCGAGCCCCTGGCTTCCCGGCACTGCCTCTCGTTGCATTTTTCTCCAGTGCCTGGTTCATGCAGGTTGCAAAGCCAGGGAGGTGGCTCTGGCTGCCGGGCTACAGCACCAGCTCCTTCAGCTCCTCTCCTTGATTGCCACCACGCTGTCACAACCAGCTGTTTCATAGCTCTGCCTTGTAGAGATACTTGTGAGAAGTGTATTTCATTCTGCCAGATGGCACGCGTGTTACTATAAAAACAAACCCAAATGTTTGTGGTCTGTAGGTGTAAAGAGAAGCCGTTAGATGGAGTGGGAAGGGATGATAAGAGAGTCCTTGGCTGACGCACTGGCTGTCTCCTGAGCCTGTGAAAGCAGTGGCGAGGGGAAGTGATGTGAGGGTGCATAGTAGCTAAATCCCAGCCTCAGTGACAGTCCTTTCTCTTCCTTCTCACTGGAAAGATGGTGATCTCCATCCTCTTTGATACAAGGGCTAAGGCAGAAGAAAGCGAGAAGGTGACTCGGTGTCCCTCCCTTGGCTCCCTGCAGAGGAAGGACCAAGCTGGTCCCTGTGCCAGCCTGGCGTAGGCAGGGAGATGTGGCTGTGGCCCAAGCCTGATCTCAGGTCTCAAGTCTGCAAGTCCCTTCCTCAGCCTGCGTGGGAATAAATCTGTTCCTCTCAGGGAGGAGAACTGGATCAGCTTCTTAAAGCCAACCTGACTTTTAAAATCAAGTTTGAAATGGCCGGAGACCACTGTCCCCATTGTGATGCCTGGGAGACGCACCCAGAAGAGCCAGGGGAGCCCTCCGGGCATTGGTGCCCCTGCAGAGTCACCTGGAGCCCCAGGGACCTTCGCATGGCCCCGAGGTGTCCCTGCACAGCACAGCAGCCTTGCCACCTCCAGCACGGAGCCCCTAGCCCCTCGCTGTGCTGCGCAGAGCCCCGGGGCACAGGGATCCCTGGGCTGCCCGCTGCCTCTGGCATCCCCGGGACTGCTCTTTGCAGCTTCAGCATCGCGTCGCAGCCTCTCCAGATGCCTTTGGCCCATTCTGTCGCTCCACCAAGCCCATCCTGTGCAGTGGCAGGATGGTCCCCTGCCTTCTCCCATCCATGCGCCCCGTCTCCACGGCTGTCAGCTGAGCTGAGTGCTGCTGGCGTGTGTCGGAGGACAACCGCAGGCCTGTTTCTTGGCAGCGGTGACAGCCATGGTCCCTTTTTAGGCAGGAGGAAACAGTGATCGAGGAGCGCGGCAGAAGGCAATTCCTTCCCGTCGGCAGCACCGATACCACCAGGATGCTGTTGAGCAGACAAAGAGAGAAATTCAAGGCAGCCGTTTTGCTGCTGCGGCAACAGCGGCTGCGGAAGGGAAAGTAAAATGAAAGGTTTGTTGGGATTTGCAGCCTGGGGAGTGCTATTGTGAAGCTTCAGAGTGTATTACCAGCAGCTGAGAATAAGCCAATCCATTTTGGAAGGCAGCTGCCCTTCATCAGCAGTTATTGCAGCGGCTCTGAGCGGTGGGTGGCTTTTTTCCCTACGGCAGCCAACAGGCGCAAAGTTTGGCCATGACAAAGTTTGGGGATTTGATGAGCAGAAGAGGCATTGACAGGCTGTATCCATAATCTGCCCTCACAGATAACTGTGGGAGGTGAGAACAATTCATCTGCTTTGAGGGTCTGTAGGTTCTCATATTCGTCGTATGCGTTTGTGTGGGGCTAGCAACGGGTCGGGGGAGACACAGGGGCACGGCAGCCCCTCGCTCTGCCCCAGGCCTGGGAGGAAGGAGGCTGCTGCACCAGCGACGGCCAGGGCAGCTGGGCTGAAATGGAGACCTGGAGGGGCAATACAGATGTGTGCGGGCATTCTCCCACATCTGCCTGCATCCTCCACCCACCCAGAGGCTTTCACCTGCGCCACCCCCAGATCAGATTTGCTTCAAAAATCAGGAAAGTCTTAAAAATACCCACTGTTCCCTTCTGAAATCATATGTGCTTGATGTTGCTTTATTAAAAGAGCTAGCACCTCTGAAAATACTTACGCTGATAGTGCCCCTGTGAGTCGGTCGGAGTTAGTGCACTTTGTCCGCAGCTACAGCGTGGGCTGGCTCTGGATGTAGCAGTCACGCTGCTGCTTGTTTGCTTCTGTCAGGTAGTTACAGGCTGAAACTGCTCTGAAGATGTCGTGTCAGTACTAATTTCACAGTGCGAGGGGGCAGCTGAAGCTGTTGGCGGGGCTTTCTAACGGCGGGCGCCCATTGCAGCAGCTCGGCAGCGCTGTGAGCAGCCCAACAGCCAGCCCTCTGCTCTCCCCTGCCGCGGCCGGAGGGAGCTGGCTCGCCCGCAGGAGCGTCCCAGGGCTGGACGTGGGTTCCGCCGTCAGCGCGGTGCTGAGAAAAGGCACCCTTCTTGTTTGTAGGGGAGATCCAGTTGCAAACAATATGCTGATCTTGTTTATTCTGTCTGGGGCACTCCCTTTGCTTTGGTGCCTCAGCACAGCCCGTGCAGCCAGCGCTGTGTTGTGCCTGCCGGCGAGAAGAGCTGTGCTTTTGTCCTTGATGTTAATGATCAGAAAGGAATGAAAGAGTTAAATTGTTTTTTTTTTATTGAACAAAAGGGCCCTGTAAGCTCTTTTTGTTACTTAAGTAGATATCTGTGAGTGCTGAGGAGGCCATGAAGATGCAGGAGGTGGTGGCTGAGCCGTACAGACAGGCTCTGCCTGGCTCCTGTGTGAGCCGGGTGCTCGCCCTCGGTGCTGCCTATGCTCCTGTGTGGACCCAGCAGTTAATTCGTTGGATTTGAATGTTTACACGACCAGCTGCTCTCTATGATTAAAGACAACAAATTAAGTAATGCCAAAGGAGATTAGCATCTGCAATAAAGTCCCTTGATTTGATAGAGAAGATGCTAATACGGAGTACTGATGGCTCCTGCACTCACTCTCGCTGGTGGCCGGGCCCTGTGTCGTGCTGGGGAACTGGTGTTGGTCACAGAATCACAAAATCACAGAATGGTAGGGCTTGGAAGGGACCTCTGTGGGTCATCTAGTCCAACCCCCCTGCCAAAGAAGGTCTGCAGGATCTCCCATGTGTTCCTTCTCCTGTGCCTGGTGGCAGGGTGTCAAGCGCTCGCAGCTGTGAGGCAGCCCGCTGCGGCTTCGGGACCATTGGGCCCTGCAGCCATTCAAGTGCACAAGGCGGGAGCGGTGGTTTGTTCTGAGCTGGATGCTGGCAGGCTCTCTGCACAGTAGGCATGGAATAACAGTAACCAAGTGTCATCATTGCTTTGGATCATCTGCCAGGCAGACTGGGCGCAGAAGGGGACCTGGGTGCTCCCTGGCTCTGGTGAGGGTGTCCGCGGGCTCAGGCACAGGAGGTCTGGCATCGCCCGCCGAAGGGAGGCAAAAAGGCTGCGCTTTGCACAGTGCGGTTTGCAGAGGAGCCAGCGCCGGTCGCTTCTTCGTGCCTCTGGGAAATCTTGCAGCCAGCGAGGAACCCTGGGGCTGCTGCCAGGGTGCCCCCAGGTAGCCTTGTCCCTGCGGGCCGTGAGGTCCCTTCAGGAGCACCTCGCGTGGTGGCAGTGGCAGAGCTGTAGGGAGGTAGGGGCTTTGAAGGAAAGGGAGGCGAAATGTCAGCCTGGAGTCATGTCACGCTTCAGCGCCGCGCCGCGCCGCACCGTCCCTTTGTTTCAGCCGTCAGCCCCCCTGCAGCTGCAAGGCAGCAGAGGACGGGAAGCGTGACCCAGGCTGCGAATCAATGAGGGGGTGTGATCTGCCTTTGTGGGGCCCAGGGAACTTCTTGGGCTGGTGGTAACGGGAGAATTTTTTGTCTGCTGTGATCTCCCGGGATGCTGCCCATCTCTGTGTGGAGGGAGATTTCTCCTGCTGAATGGACCGGCTGCCTGTGTGAGCCGGGTGCTCGCCCTCGGTGCTGCCTATGCTGCATTTCTGATGGGGACTCCATGCTTCGAGGTGTTCCCTGCGAGGGTCTGGGGATGCTTCTCCCATACCAGCACGGCCCCGTGCTCTCGGTGCTTGGTTCTGCCACTGGTTTTCCCCATCTGCCCCCCAGCACTGTCTCTGGCTGGAGCTACTCCGGGCGCTTTCTAAGCTTGGTAGCCATAAGCACCATTCACAAAACCAAAGTAAGCTGGGCCCCTCGTTCTGCCAGCGCGCTGGGGCTGGGGTTTGCAGTCGGACACAGCACCTTTCCATGTTACTGCCTGGCTCTGCCACCCGCTTTCCACGTGGCTGTGGGCATGTTACTGGCTCCTGCTTGCCCCTTAACAGTTCCTGATTTATAGAGCGGTGTCAGCGCCTGTGTTTATGTAAAACACCTTCATGGTGATGGGTGCTAAGGAAGGGCCCAAGTATAATGCAAACCTGGGTGAGCAGGCTGCAAACAAAACCACTGTGAGATAAACAGACGTGCCTGGGAATTTTATTGTGAGTTGTCTGGCAGTACCTGCCTATAATGTAATTTTCCTTGTTCTGTCTTGGCAATAAAAACTTCACAGTGTCGGATATGAATCCATTTAGCTTCAGTGTTGTTTGAGGTATGCCATTAGAAAAATGTGGTTTATTTAATCGAGTTTGAATCCTAACTGTCTGCTTGTTTTTTGAAATGGTAGACAAAAATTAATACAAGGCAAGGAGAAGATGCGAGGTTCAGAAACATCAATGCTTGCTCGCACGCTCCACATTGGTCTGAAGCATCCTCAGTGCCTGGGCTGTGACTGCAAGGTGAAGGAAAATCAGCATGACATTCTCCTCGGGGTTCTGAAACTTAGTCTTTTGCACTCTTTCTGCAGATCAGGAATAGCTCTCTTGGAGCTGAGATAGGAAAGGATGTCATTAAAAGACAGAATATAATTGAGCAGAAAGAGATTGAAAACTGATGGCAGGAGCAAGGTCTCCTGTCTTTTCAGATCCCTGGAGGTATCAAGGAGAAATTGTTTATTGCAATTTCTTTGTTCCTTTTTGAGATTTCCAACCCAAAACCTCTAAAAGAGCAGACACCTGTCATCCCCAGTTAGGCTCTTTTCTTCATGGGTTCCAAAGCATTCCCACTGTTATTAAGAAATGTTCATGTTTTAAGCCTTCTTTTGTCTCTGTGGAGGTGTGTCATTATCAGGAGTTCCCAGCGTGTCCTGTTGCAGAGTCCTATTAATTTTGTTCCTCCTAACACGTAGGAATGGAGTATTGAAGGCGATGCTTGTCAGCATCTGTGCTGGACCACAACCCATGCAGCCAGGTAGAGCCAGCAAGGACTCATTAGGCAGCTTGGTCTTAGACACTGGCAATGCCATCGTGGCTTGATACAGAGGAGCAGATGTTCTCCAGTGGCTGCAAGTTGAGGCCTCTGCTCTTCATTTTTTGGTGTCAAATTATAAAGGATCATTGGCAGTATTTGTGGTCTTTGGATGTTCTTTCTCACATCAGCGCTGTTGCTTTGCTGGTTGTCTTTGGGTTCTGAGCCAGGGCAGTGAATGGGGCTAGTTTGATTTGGTTTGTCTTCTGCTTTGGGTTTGAGGCTGTCACTGGGTCAAGCGTCATTGTTAGCAACAGAGAACTGGGGGATTTATTCCCTGTGTGTAGAATATTGCTTCAAGGATGCTCTAGCATGAGAGACTGCAGAGTTCCTCTCTCTTTTCTTAGTCTATTAATGACACAGATGGACTGTGAATCTCCTTACAGACTTGGAGATTGAACCACAAGCCCTGCGGGCTCCAGTGAGAGGTTTTTGGAAGAGTCTTGAACAGAATTGGGCTTCTCTGGTGGTTTTGTGGTTTGGGCATGCACGATGAGGGGCTGGCAGGATGGGGAGGGAGCTGATGCTACGTGGGAACAGTAAGCTCTGAGAAGTGCGTTGGTCCCATCACAGACATCAGCAAATATCCAGCACTGATCTGCTTGAAATGAAGGAGCAGGCGAGAGCTGGAAGGGAAATGTGTTCAGTGGTGCTTCAGTACTGCTGTCTGCACAGAGGCGGCAGAGGAACAGCTCTTGTCGTGGTTTCCCCACTGGGAGAGGGGCTGGATACGTGGGTACTCGCACTTGGCTGCCATGAGGGATGCAGAAGGGCCTAGCCAGGAGCATTCTGGGATGCTGCAGTCCCAGAGTCATCCCAGCAGCAGAGATAGGGCTGTTCTTTCCAGGGCTGAACTCATCAGAGATCCACACCACAGCAGTCTCACAGAATCACAGAATAGTAGGGGTTGGAAGGGACCTCTGTGGGTCAACTAGTCCAACCCTCCTGCCGAAGCAGGGTCATCTACAGCAGGCTGCACAGGACCTTGTCCAGGCGGGGCTTGA
>Ga0065711_1041542_pt1 | contig 16067 bp, 12 predicted proteins | sample Hoacrofraction12_FD_59098 | JGI IMG/M metagenome (GOLD analysis project Ga0065711, IMG submission 59098) | Hoatzin crop microbial communities from Cojedes, Venezuela - Epithelial fraction 12 v2 (version 2) | ecosystem: Host-associated > Birds > Digestive system > Esophagus > Crop | place...
CTCTCTGCAGAGCTGCTCTCCAGCAGGTCCACCCCAAGCCTGTACTGATGCATGGGGTTGTTCCTCCCCAGGTGCAGGACCCTGCACTTGCCTTTGTTGAACCTCATCAGGTTCCTCTCTGCCCATCTCTCCAGCCTGTCCAGGTCACGCTGAATGGCAGCACAGCCTTCCGGTGTATCTACCGCACCTCCCAGTTTGGTGTCATCAGCAAACTTGCTGAGGGTACACTCTGTCCCCTCATCCAGGTCATTGATGAAGAAGTTAAACAAGACTGGGCCCAGTACTGACCCCTGAGGGACACCACTAGTTACAGGCCTCCAACTAGGCTCAGTGCCGCTGATGACAACCCTCTGAGTTCTGCCTTTCAGCCAGTTCTCAACCCACCTCACTGACCACTCATCCAGCCCATACTTCCTGAGCTTTCCTAGGAGGATGTTATGGGAGACAGCATCGAAAGCCTTGCTGAAGTCGAGGTAGACAACATCCACTACTCTCCCCTCATCTACCCAGACAACGTTGCTGCTGTCCTTCCAAGAATGGATGCAAAACTTGGAAGCTGAGATAAAACAGAACCGGAAACTCCAGAAAAATGTCATAATTTCTATGTTTGCCAGCTCTTGATTAACTAATGGGATGAGCCACAGCTTCTCTCTCCAAACTGATGTATCTGATGCACCAAAAACGTTCGTCAACTGTGATAGAGGGGATTATCTTTGAATCAACTGTTCAGGCAGAAAAACAAAATCAAAACCACCACCATCTTCACCTTGCTGATAAATACTGAAAAAATTAAGTACTGAAACGTAATAAACAGAATAGCTTCATTTTACTACTCAAGTCAAAAATTCCCAGTTTACCCATCTTGCCCATTTGGATCCAAATGATCTAATCCACACTCCCTGTGTTTTACCCTTCCATGGGAGCAGTGAGCACAGCAGAACCCACCAACTGCTAGAAGACCAAGATTTCAAGCCCAGGCTGTTTCTAACTCCTATGGCTACTAGAAAGTCCTCAAAGGACAAGCTGATCATAAGATAAAGCTAGCGCGCTGGAAACCTGGTGAGCTCAGGACAGAAGAGGAGAATTGTAAAACAATACAAAAAAACCTGCACCGGTATTTTTTTAAACAGTTCCTTCTGGAGGAACACTTGTTCCACCACCAGAAGACACCTTCTGTGATTTTCCTCATGATTGTCCCAAACAGCCTCTGCTGTTTCTATCCTGAAAGCAATATACCAAAACAAAATCACAACAATTCTGCTCATCTTATCACGCAATCCTCCTGCCATCAGGGTTTCCTATTTTATTCAGCCCAAGCACATTACACCCCCAGTGTGCAATGCAACAGTCACAGCATTAGCTGTTGCTGCTCCCTGGGGACCCGACTGCAGCAAATGCAGTAACAAATGCAATGAGGGTTGTATTTTGAAACTTCCAGCTAGAGATTCCCCTAAAATATTTAACCTTATCATTTATATATAGATTAAAATTTACATTATATAAATATACATAATATATATGTTTTATATCAATATACAACACTTTATATATTTGTGTGTGTAAATGCTTCCTGACCACTGGACAACCAGTTAAAATACAATTTAAAATTCACAGCAGAAGAATGACGCTGAAGCAAACTGTTACTTTAACAAAATGTTATTCTACCTGTGGCAATGGAAGGCTGTAAGACACTAACACAGGTTTCCTCCATGCTTGATTTTGACCTCAGACACAGTATACAAACTTCAGCATCCCAGACAAGCCCAAGGATCTTCAAGTGTTTTTCAGAGACTGTAAACCCAGCAAGACTTAGGGAACAATTATCAAAGCTATTGTATAGGAGCTTTGATGCACTGAGGGAAGCAGAAAACGTTTACCTCCGAGGAGTTAACAAGAGGGAGCATAAAGGAAGGTCCAAATAAATGGTTCAGTGGAACCAAAGTGGGAACTTCTCTTTTTGACAGAGGAGGAGGAGAAGGGAAAATACAAATTAAGCAAAAGAGTGGAAAATATTGGATTATAAAAGGAAATTGCAATTAATATTATCATTAATGATCGTGTCACAAAAGGTGTTAGTGAAATCTGCTGGTGACAGAAAATTTGGACACTCTGCTGCAAGGAGAAAGATGGAATCACCAGAAGGAAAATTTGATGCTGAGAAGAAGCATAATAGAAATGTAATGAAGTGAAGTAACACAGAGCACAAGGTCATTTATTCAGGGACTTGCTAAGAAATTCTGCTGTAAGTGTTGGGCTGTGATGCAAATGTTTGGAAGCGATGGAAGAAAAAGGGACCCAGCTACATCAGCAGGGCACTAACCGGCTCTGAGCTTCAGTGCGATGCATGCACGGGGAAGGCAAATGCATCCTCTGGTTACAGCCTTTCCTGCAGAGCTAGGAGAACACTGTCACCACCATGCGAGGCAATGCCCAGACCTCCTCTCAAACAGCCTGGTAGCATCTGGTCCCTCACACACCAGGGATTAATGGAAAACACAGGAAACTGGAAGATAATCAAGGAACCAGATTTATGTCTTGTACAGGGATATTAAGGGTTTGGCTTACAGCAAAACGAAGGCTGAGAAAAGCAACAAAAACTCTGAAGTGTAATGTTGGCGCAAGAAATGAGCGCATGTAAAGCAGTCATTGCAAAATTTAGGCTGGAAATTAGATCATAACTAACATCAGAGAAAGGTGGTCCAAGAACAGCCTTCCACAAGGGTATAAAATTGTCTAGTAAAATCATCTTAGAAGTTATGAATTGTGTAATATGATGGGGGTAAGCATCGGAATGGGAGATACATCTCTCTGACGTGATTTTTTTTAAATGAGAAAAAAAAAAGACCGTTGGCAATTTTTCTGTGGAATTCACTGAGAGGTTAACGAGAACCTAAAAAAGCAACTCTGAAAAAAAACCCAGCAGGGTTATAAAACTCACGGTTAGTGAATAATAGGGAATATCCACAGCACAAAGTTGGGTGGTGGTTTTTTTAAAAAAAAAAACCACAAATAAAACCCCACAAACATCCAAAACCATGACAAAATACACATACCTAGGATTTGAGGTATCAAGTTTCAAAGGATAAAATGGCTTTTATCTAACAGGATTTGGAAGAAACTTTGTGAACATTGTGCCTTCTGCACAATTTCTTGGCCTTCTCACTTCTCTGACGCAGTGAAAACCAGGAACGACTGAAAGCAGATGTACTGTTTCTGAGGCATGATTCAGGATTTTAATTTCTAGTACTATTTTTTCCTTAAAAAACCTCTTTTTCTAGGTGCAGTTACCAAGTGCATGTCGGAATGCCTCAATTTGCCATAAACTGGACAACAGCTACAGCTCTAGCCACATAAGCAGTACATTTCTTTTTGCTGCTGAAGAAGGGACTAGAGTCTTATTTGTAGGAGGCAAGCAACTCATTTACATTTTTTTACAAGCAAACAATTCAGCCCTGTTGGGTTTTTGTTTTGTTTTTTTAACCCACAGGGATATGAAGGAAAAATAAATTGGAAGTCATGAAGAACTCATATGGACAACAATGCTGTAGAATCCAAATAGACTACACAAAATAAATGTCTCCTTTTGTTTCCAGTTTTGGCAGGTTTTATGGCAGAGCAATTAGATACAGAGATCTCTCATACAGCACCTCTACTGACTACACAGTTGTTCATGAGCCATACAAAACCCCTCAGCATTTTATAAATAAAGAACTGTTGGAAAGAGTAATTTATGCAGCATTACAGGAAAAAATATTATTTGCAGTTAATGAAATAAGGACACAAAAAGCCAGGGAGTTTTTATGTCTTTGTAGAAGGAAGCTACACAAGCTACCTCTATAGCTCTATAACCAAACCTCATGATTAATGTACCAGTGTTGTACTGAAATACTTCTGAAAAATTTAACAAAGTAGTAATTACACTGAAAATGATACTGGAGTTTTTGTCAAAGTACTTGTTTAGCCTCACCTTCCCTCAAAAATAACGGCTACAAGAGACAGCCAAATCACAGAATGCAGGATTTGCAGTTTTATTTAACTAAAAGAGTATTTGAAACCCATGTCTAGCACACTGAGATAAAACTTTGGTCAGCTGTTTTGGATGTTGAATGACATACGGACATAACCCACCCTGCATCTGAATCAAATTTTATACCAGTGTCAGTCAACGAAACCACTTGCATAAACAACAGAAGAGTGGTTGCGAGACAGGCTCTGGTTGGGGCTCTATGATTCTTTGCTCAAAGCTAATGATGACATGCATTTAGAATAATATAAGCACATTTCTGGGTAACTCCTTCCCTCTCCATACACAACGCATATTGTATTGACTACTGCTGCAATACAGCATGAATTGTTCCTAAGCTGACATGCCACGTGCCATGTTTTTTTGCGACAATGCAGTGGAAAGGATTCTCAGCATCCAAAAAGAAAAAATTCATTAACTGAGTCACAAGTCAAGATACGATTCATTATCTGCAGTTATCACATAAGAGCTCCACCTTTCTTGAAGGAAGCACTTGTTCTTAGGAAAGATCAATTTTTTTAATAGTTAAACATCTGTCAGCATAACCAGAATAGAGTTTCATGTTGTTGCTGATGTTTCCTAATCCTGAGCTATGAATAATCACGTTAAATACTGCAATACTCCACTAAAAAAAGCAATTTCATTTAACATTTTCTAAAATACTGTTAAATTCTACCTCATGGTACCATTTTGTATTTTTTGACAAAAAAGATGAGTCTGAGGACAATAAACTACCAGCTCAAGACAAACAATCAGCTAAGATTCAATTATTTCTTTTCACGTCTTTCCTCTCCACAACACCCTCCCCCAAGACAAGAGCTGTGTCCTTGGTTTGCAAGGACAATTGCTATCAATATAGCAAGGAATTTATTTCTTATTGAAAGTATGATATATTAAGGTAGTAAAAAAGGCTGAACCATGTCCTGCACTACCCAGTACTACATCTTCTGCTGCTGTTACCGGTGGCAAAACGTGATGATGAACGATGACAACACTGGGAGCAGAAGCACAGGCTATTCCACTCACCTGCTGCAACTTAAGAAGTTCCCCCAGGGTTTCCTTCACAATCTATTACTATTATCAAACAAATCAGTCACCAGAGAATTAGCCTCATTTTGCAAATATCATTTTCCACAAATAAGCAGCTATTCTCTCCAGTCCTAAGTGACAATAACATAGCAGGAACTCTCCGATAGCCTCTGCTGAGCCACAGAACAGGGCTTGCAAAACACTACTTGGGGAGCTACCATGGAGCTACTGCAGCCATATTTGCCAAGCAACAAGTACTTCAGATAATCTCCTACAATTTCAGCATCAAAACAGGCTGAAGTAAGCTCAGTTAGAATGGAACTCATTAAACTCATCTCCTGCAGGCTCCCTACAAAGTATCACAGAATACGTGTCTTTTGCGCCACACTTGGGCCTGAAGTTTAGGTTCAACCAACCTCATTGCTTTGTAGCCAGCATAGAATCATGGAATGCTTTGGGTTGGAAGGGACCTTTAGAGGTCATCCAGGCCAACTCCCCTGCAGTGCGCAGGGACATTTTTATCTAGATCAGGTTGCTCAGAGCCCCGTCCGAGCTGGCCTTGAATGTTTCCAGGGATGGGGCCTCCACTGCCTCTCCAGGCAACCTCTTTCAGTGTTTCACCACCCTCACAGCAAAAAATTTCTTCCTTATATCCAGTCCCTGCATCCAGTCTAAATCTACCCTCCTTTAGTTTAAAACCATCACACCTTGTCCTGTCACAACAGGCCTTGCTAAAATCATTGTTCCCATCTTTCCTATAAGCCCCCTTGAAGTACTGAAAGGCCACAGTTATAAATAAATCTTAATAAGACACTTTAACTAAAGAGGGGGTCACCAGTACAAGTACATCTCATGGTGAGAGCAACCACGGATTTTCTATTAGCCTATGAAACAAACTGTTGATTCTGGTTCAACCCCTAACAGACAGTCACACGTTACCAAAATTACTGTCTCATCAGAAATACTGGCTAATGTTCTTGGCATGGACTTCCACCTTTACAATATATTCTGTAGAGTGAAATCTGAAAAATAATTAGTCTACGCTACAGCATCTGTGATCTCAGAAATGATGTAGTGAGCACCAGCTCCACTGCGAGCACAACACCCAGGCCTTGTCTGCAAGGCTTGCTAAAAGACTCCGAAAAGCAGCAATAGCTGCTCAGGTAGTTGAACCCACACCAACTCCATTACCTCCAAACCCCACAAAATAAGAAATCACAAAATAAGAAATCTTTCCTCTCAATTTGAAAAGCTAGGGTCTGGCAAGCTGCATCCTCCCTGAGCAGCTGGGGTGAGGAGTTTCAGCTGCATCACGACTGAAGCACTACTACCCTCAGCTCGGTATCAAAGCAGTCTGCCATGAGTGTGTTGATTAAAGATTAGCAGGGATGGTCTCACAACGCTGCCTGCAAGACACCTAGCTAACGCCAGGCCAACGGCTGCACCATGCCCTGGGAGACTGCTTCCTGCCAGTAAAACAGAGCCCAGCCAAGCGTCACGCAGCAAGCAATCACCTAAAGATGCTCTGCTGGACGGCCCTTTGGGGAACTGGACATGGTTGCAAAGAGAAGCAAACTGAATTAGGGTGACTGGTCCTACTTAGGCGAAGGTTCTCAGCCCAATAGCTTCTGCTGCAGGGAAAATACTGGAATATTTGTAAGGGAAATTATGAGACTCCCTTACTGATACATACAATGACCCAGGACAACAAGAGGACGTACAGGCTCTTCTAGTGAAAGGGAGAGGACTAAAGGGGAAGAAAAGAAAATAAAAAAATACGAAAAAGACAGGAGAGTGACCTCATATATGATACAAATTAACAATCTGCATGGCAACGCTATGTTTTAGAAGAATACTGCTCAGTTCCCATGTAAGAATTGAGGCTCTGTCCAGCAGGTAGGTACAGAGATTAAAGCGCAGCAACTTGGAAAGAAAAGTTGTATCATTAGCCTGGCCTCCTACATATTACAGACCACTAAGTCTGCTTGACTAACATATATGAAAAGCATGAAGATGAAGACTAATCCTGAACACTTAACATAAGCCCTTAAGAGATGTCTTGCTGCACTGGTTAAAACATTTGTGTCTCACACAACTGCATGCCAACGTGAGATTAGCCCTGGCTGGAGTCAGTGCAAAGGCTGCGTTAATAAGAAGTATCTCAGCAGAGTGGAGCTTTAGTGGGGGGAGGGGGGTGAACGACAATGATAAAACCTCTGAGATTCTTCAAGATGAGAAGTCCTTTGTGAAGAGTAATTCCTTTGTAAGGAATTCTTTGGGAAAAGTAACACACAGCATGAAAGACCACTTTCTAAATCAATGTCTCAGTCAGGTACTAGCATTTCTCTCCTCCACATTTTAACTAACCAGCTAGAGAGGAAACTTACAGGATGAGTTTGCAGCTGTATACCCTACAAGCAGAGCAAGAACCTCAGGCACGCATGAGATTTGCTCAGTAGCTACAAGGCTGGCATACATTTGAAAGCTCTGCCAGCTCACCTCCAGCAGTTAGGACTGTACATAATAATACCCTTAGTAAGGATCACATCAGCAAAGCCAAGAAGAGTGCTGCTGCATTTCAGGAAGGTGGAACGGCAATCCTGATGGAAAAACTTCCTCCCTCCGGCACCAAATGGTGCCGTTTCTCTGCAGAGCTCTGCCAACACAACTGGTTGCGCGGCGTAGGCAAACCTACAGACACCCTTAACCCAAGTCTCCCAGCTAACAGCATTTTCTGTGTGGGCAGACAATGTCAGACCTCTCACACGACTTATTTATGAAGATGAGAAGCCCAGTGGCTTGCCAGGTACAGGGCAGTACATCCCCAGCCTGTCAGGTCGCATGAGAAGGAAGGCAAAGCCACAGCGCCAGAGGCTGCTGGGGAGCGTGCCACCAGACGATCCCTCCACATAGATGGCCTCAGCTGGTGCCACAAAGCAGCTGCTGCTGCGGGCCTCCCTCCCACTCAGAGACAGAACCTTTTGACATCATAGGAGACTGCAATTCTGCCACACAGAACACTGAAATTCAACACGGGTGTCCGCATTAACAGATTCACTGACACCACAGAAGGACAGCACTACCATGAAGCACCTCTGTTGCATGCAGCCTTTTCTTACATGAGGCGGCAGAGCAAGTTGTAGTGTTTTGTCATACAAATAAAGCTAACCTGCAAGAATGGATAAACCAAGAACTGCTCTTGCTGGAGTACTAGAAAAGCTGGAGCATCTTTGCTAACAAGCATCATAATAAATGACATAAACACTGCGTAGAAATACAGGTACCTCCAGTTTCTGTGCTGGGAGAAGTCTAAGACTTCAGTGTCTGAGACGTGGGACAATAAGAGTGCAGAAAGAGACCCCGACCCCGGAGGATCCCAGGACACGGAGCAGGTTACTTACTCTCCCCAGCTCGCTGGTGGAAAGCCCGTACCAGAGCACCAAGTCCTGGAGGCCTGGGCAACAGCACCCTCTCAGGTCGCTGCAGAAATCGGGCAAGCTGCAAAACAAAAACAAATTACTTCTTAAGAGTTGCCGTTCATGAAGAGGCAAGGAGGGATTAATGAAACCCACTGAGCTCACAGAGGTGCAGGTTACCAGAAGAAACCCACAGTGCCACCCACTGCAGCAGCAGGAGCCAGCAAGGCATTGGGAGCCTGGGAATCAGCCAAGCAGGGCAAGCAACTGAGTAAACTAAACAGCCATCTTGAGTTTAAATCCTTTGAAATCACCTGCATTCAACAAAACGCTCACAGGAAAAGCAAAAGCAGAACAGAGGATCCATATATCACAGTGCAGGGATCTTCCTAAACCAGGCAGGAGTCACAAGCTGCTGTCGGACTGTGACAGCTTGGGCATGTAAGAGACACACTGTAAAGCACACTTTGAATTCTCCCCTCTGCACTGCATTATAGACCTGCGGTTTTCCTCATGCACAAACCCTGAATATCACAAAGAGAATTAATTTAGATGATAGAGATGAAGTCCAAGTTAGCAAAAAGCAGCAAAAAGTCCTCACTAAACAGCACGTTCCTAACCTAATTTAGAAAACAAAGTGAAAAAACACCTCTTCAGTTATGCTTGTGTTCAGTAGACGCCAAGTATATCACTCATTTTTGTGAAGTCTGTATGCTGCATCACAGTCAGTCCTGAACTGTTCTGCCCCCTGGTAAATAACTACTCTAATACTTTGGGGTTTGGTACTGAAAAATATATTGGGATTGTTGCCACATAGTGACAGAAGTGAGGTTATCTCCCCATCAAAAAACACTCCGTCAGCAGCAGCAGATCTGTCAGTCAAATGATGTTCTAGGATTCGAAGTATTATTCAACTTTGTATTTGTTCTCTCATCTGGAGTCTGGAGAAAATAAATATGCAAGACTGAAGATACAAATCTCATCTGCTGCAGAGCTTCTAAAAAAAAATAAAAAATTCTCTGCTAAAGCAAAAGCCAGGCTAAATCAAGCCAAATTATACTCCATTTTAAAGATTTTTTTTTCCTGTCCTTGTTCTAACAGAAATCTAAGAACTCTAAATCCTAGAAAGTACTTAGAACAGATCATTTAAGAGAGATAAGTGTTCTCATTGAAAATGATATTTGTCATTTGGAAACTTAAACATGGACCTTTTTATAAACCAGATGAAAAATAATTTAAAAATCTAAAGCTTTTTGAAGAAACAAAGAAAATATACTAATTTTTGCACTTTTAAAACAATCTTCAAGGGGTCAGGAAGAAAACAGAACAATGCTCATTAATACTCTAACTCAATTTAGCAGGCACAGTTGTGGACTCTTCTATCAGTTTACAAGATTTCAGTATTAAAGAGAAAAAAAAGGGAGAAAGAAAAAAACATGTTAACACCTTCACACCAATAAAGCCAAGAAACCAGTGATTTCCTTCTGTTTGAAATTTACAGGTTTTATATCAACAAAACTTTCTGGGGTAAGTGTTGAGACCCCAGTCTTCTCCACAGACTGGGCATACACACCAGCTTTTTTCCAAATAATTTTGAGGGGTTTCTTCCCGAGATAAACAAACATGCATCCATCTGTACTGGCATGGGTATTTTTATAATTAGCCTTCTTCATCCTATCTATGAAACCTACTTTGCTCTAGACCAAGCCTAACATAACTGCAACAGAAGCAGTGGTAAATTCAATGAAAAACAGGCAACGGCTCCAAAAGCATTTTACATCTGGAACAAGACAGTTTTTTGATCCAAACTAAGACAGGGTCAGCTGCTGGTTCTGAGATCAGACAAGAGACTGAAATGCAGAATACAGCTCTCAAAGGTAGGAATGACCAAGATCTCCAACAAAACAGCAGCTAGCAGATTGCAAACCAAAGTTTCAACAAGAGACATCTGACCTCAGATCCAAAGGGATATTAACACTGATGACATAAATTCCTGAAACTGTGCTACTGCACACCCAACATTTTATATTTCCCAGTTGTGAATCTCTCCCCCACCCTGAGCATCCTTCCCTTTTCTCTGTGTCCTGCTGAACACATCAACCTCTCCACTCACATTATTACCATGTTGCCTGCTTTGAAAACTGGCAGACTTGAAAACAACTCAGGGATGAAGAGAGGAATTTTTTTTTCCTGTTTATAAATCTTAGGATTTCACAGAAAAGCTCAGCCAGCCAACAGTGCAGCAAGTTCAGTCTCCCAGACCTATACAAGTTAGAATAATTCATTTAGGACTTTATTAAAAACAGTAAATTGGAAGGCAGATAGCACGCAGGCACTGATATCCTTCTTAGAAAATGAATTAGCAAATGTTTAACGCCCACAGATGACAAGTAGGAACACACTGTTACAATTAATGAAATCAACAACTGTCTGGTTGAGGTAATACTAGGTGCAAGTTTAAAAAAATTAAATAGTCCCTATTTCCTTCTCTTGTAAAGATGAGGCAACAGCTACACATACTTAAAATGGGATTAGATATTCCGGGGTACTTGGATTTCCCACAGGACACAGATCTGCAATTCAGTCCTCAGCCAGCGTCAGAAACAAGGCATCTCACAGGTGCCAGAATGCAACACGATCTTGGGCACATCACAGAATTTCTGTTAGAAATAATAAAACCAAATAAAAAACATCTACCAGCAAGGAAGAAATCTGGGAGTTATTGCCCCTGTTGAGAACAAAACTCACTTTTGCAGAGCTCTCACAAAAGAGACACATTTACCCGATAGAGACTTCCCATTTGTAATAAAACTAAAAAGTAAATTCAGACTAAAGCTACTTTGTTGCGGTTTAGCAGTAATGTATCGACCTAGGAATCACTGCGGCTTTCTTCCTCCTGCGTTTGTGCCTGGTGGCTTCCCACCAAGAACTACGAAGGTTAGCAGGTTTGACTCCTCTCCTTTCCAAACTCCTTGCTTTTGGTAAGGAACTTTAAAGTTTAGGTTAAGCATAAAAAAGGCAGGTTTCCAATCACCAAACTTAAACGGGAGTCATTCAGTACCAAAACAGGTTTTACACTTCAGTAACTCTTTTTTCCTGAAGCACACGTTATATAAATGGTGGGCTCCTCAGCAATGGAATTGTAGTTTTGTTCTTGCCTCTAAACTGGAAAAAAACCCTGCACCAGCAAGGTTCTCAGATGCTTCTGTTGACTTAAACTGAGCTACTCCGATTTAAATCCACTTAATCTAAAAACTGACACCAAAACCCAAAATATATCCACCTCTTTCTTCCCCAGTGGGCAACTGCTTCTCGGACAGCCCCAGCAGAGAGCAGCCAGCCTAGGCTTGGGGGTGGCACCTCGCTCCAAGGAGAGCAACAGATAGCTTTCCATTTTTTCACCTTGAAAGCTTGTTTTGCAGGAAAATAAACCCACCTATTTGCACCACGGAGTAAAAATTTTAAGGATTACACCACTCTGGAGCACTCCTCCTGTGTCCTTTAAGGTAATGGCTATATATCGCTAACAGCCTGCAAACCTGTCTGTGTTGGGCAGGGTGAAAGGGTGTAAAATGAGCAACACGCAAGTCGGCAGGGATCCAGTTGCTATGGGATAAATAACTATAGATTTTCCAATTCCTGTGCTTTAGAATGTAAGCACTGTTATGAACTTAGAGATGAGGTTGAGGATATTACATATGTACAGTACTCATCATATAGGGACGAGTGAACTGATACCAGTACGAAACTGGTGGCAGTTTTCATACTGAAGTTTCTCTCGGCACGCACAGACATGCAGGCATGCTGCATTTACATTATCAGACTGGAGACTCTGCCTTAAATTGCCATTCAAACAGGAATCACAAGGTTCCACCTGCCCCCCCATAAAAATTTCCACCTCTCCCTCCAATTTAAAAATAGAAGACAGAAGTGGTACAGCATAACATCAATAATTAACAAGTACAGCGTGGTCATCTATTCTAGGGACAAATTTTTCTCTTTCCTTCTAGAAAGCACATTACCAGTTTCTAACCCCAGTACATCAGACAGCCTTCCGGTGAGCCTCATGCAATCACCCCCAGAACCCAGGCTGCGGGGGTTTGTTTCCAAAAGGAGGATAGAAGGAAGAGCTGAATTTTGTCCTGAGGTTTCTAGGGGCCTTAGTCTGGAAACAGTTTAAAGAAAAAAAAGCAAAAATAAATCAACAAATTATATTTTAAAAAAAAAAGAAGAAAAAGAAAGAAACCTTCCAGCTGCATTAACAAGTTGTACTTCAATCTGACAGATGTGAAGGACTCTCATAATATAGTGACAGCTAAAAGACTCATTAATGACGGGGTGGAGAAGGCTGCTGTCACTGCCTCAAGAATTCCCCAATATTTTTAGCATCTACCTTTCTTTGTCTGCATCTTACCTTCTTTGATAGCAGTTTTTGCCAAATCCACAGAAGGAAGCATCTTACGCATTAATTCACTTACTGCCGTAGAGGACCAAAATGAAAATAGCATCACTTAGATGGTACTTTACCTTCCCAAATTTTTGAAGCACAATTTTTTGAAGATCAGGAAGAACCATTTCTTTCACAATTAGTGGCTAAAGCACTGAAATGCACATGGCACTGTTTTATTTATGAACTCTGAGAAGTCCAACAAAACCAAAGAGATTTGGCTATTCATCATTTGCAGGAGCGGTCCCACTCTTCCCCTGCCAGGTTAAAAAACATATTCAGGACATTTTCCTGGAAAGGGCAGAAGATTCCTCCCAAACCAAGAATGAATGCGGGCATGGGTCTTCTGCCTCCCCACAACACGTGCTGACCACAGAGTCGCTACAGAAGAGACCGTAAGGATGGAAAGCTGATATTTATACGAACGATACCCAAGTCTGTTCCCTTCATTTTAGTGATTCTTTTTATTTAAATGTCCAAAGTGGATACTGGAAGGTGTTTAGATGTTTTTTATATTTCCTTTTGGCAAATCCTCCCCACCATCACCCTCAAATTATTTACACAGACCTCCACACGGCCAATGACTGCTCCCAAACAGCAGGGTGTTACTTTGGTCCTCTGGCTGCACGAATTACTGCATTTCTCAAGTCTTACCGCTCACTGAGCTGTGCTGCACAGACACCAAAGCACCAGAAAGCCAAGTACTGAGTTGACACTGGAGTGAAATTCACCTTCAGCCTCAGAGCTACCCTTGCAGCCTGAGGGAGCTGGTATCTCCGCTAGTGAGTGGAGATAAGGGTGAACCAGCCAGCTGGCACAAGGAGCTGTTCCAGCAGGACAGATGCTGTTCTGGTGCTAGGTCTCAGCACACACACATCCGATGTGCAAAAGCCAATGGAAGAGGAGGAGAGCACAGAAACACCCTGAACGCAGCTCCCAGACTCCGGGGCAGGCGGTTTGCAGTGTGCTGAGCATCCCTCCAGCAGCACAACGAAGCCTTATGTCCTCCCTCTGTGTCCCTAAGCCCACCCCTTCTCTCCAGCTTTCAGCATCACTGCTATCATGACCGCTGTTGAGCTCACAACAAGAACCAGACAAATAGCTGCTGTAACAGAACTGTCTGAGCAAACATCTGGGCTGAGGCTGACAGTTTCTGGGTTATTACGCCAAAAGCACAGCACCATCCACACAGGCGTATGTATCGCTTATCAGAAACTCTTCAAGCACAGTCTGAGTACCACTGCGGCATGTTTTCCCCCCAGTGGATGGCAATCAAGCCGTATTTTCTGTTTGCTCATCCCTCCTGACCCAAGCTTTAGAGCTCGCAAAAGCCCAATGCACGATTTGCTGTTAGCACTTCAGGAGCAAAAGAAGTGTGCTTTGAAAACATTCAAGCAGCTGAGTCAAAAAAAAAAAATTTACAAAGTGTAAAGAAAGAGATTTTAACCAACATTTCAAAACAAAGCAGCCTGGAAATTCTCTCTCAAAAAAAAAAACCTTAGTCCTCGCACAATGGGGTACAACTTAGCTAGTTGAACAATTTTCCAAACACACGTTAAGCATAAAATTTGCTTTCACACAGGCATCAAATTTTAAGGAAGGAATTGAAAGCTTGGGAGTTCATGGTGATACTTGTGACAGAGACCAACCATGAGGGTTAGAAGCAACTCAAGATGCTTCTCCACAAGATGTATGAGAGAAAAACATCTCCACATGATTCACCTCCTTAGCAGACATCCCATAGTTGAGATCAGGTTTTATCTGTCACTTAGAGAAAGACCTGTGGGTGATGAGTATTCAGGTCACACACACCTTTTCTGCAGCAACCCACAGCACAACTATTCATGTGATAAACACCCACATCACAGCAGAAGCCAGTGGCAATGAATAATGCAGGAGATCCAGTCACTCTACCACATATCATACCCATGGGACATGGAGGCAGTGTTTTAGCTTAAGTCATCCTTTCCCCTCCAGGGCACAGGCATGCTCTTTAGTTATTCTCTCTCCACCTCCTGTTCTGCACACACATTAACAGGTCAAACCCAGAAAAACAGGACGAGTTGTTGCAGAAGAAGTAGGGACGCAAACAGAAATGCAATTTACCTTCTCACAAGATGATGTTAAAATACTGCATCATCTGCTCAACTCCAGAGCTCCACAAACCACAGACACAGTTTTCCCAACAAGACAGTCCTTTGTTCACATGTCCCAAAAGATGTACTTTCCCACCATTAACACAATAATTTCACAAAGCATTAGCTAAATCGGTATAAATTAGAATGGAGCGACACTCGGCCTTAGTTTGTAACCCTGCCTTAATGAACGCAGGCTATTGGAAGTACACTGCAAAACTGAAGTTAAATCTGAATTTGCGAGTCGTTGTATAAAGGCATTATCACCTGTGCTCGAAGTACAAACTCTCCCAATAACTGACTTCAGTTATTCATTCCTATTCTGAGTACTATTATCACCGCGTAAATCTCCTCAACCCTTCTTGATTTTCTCCAGTACTTTCTAGCTTACACTGCACACAACAGGGCGCTCCATCTTAGAGCATCCTTGATACTCGCCATGCCAGGGCAAGGCACAGAGCTTACAGCATCATGGGACAAGGCACTCGGCCATGCCAGCTCGGTTTCTCTGGCACTCTCTGCCTTTCAGCATCCTGCTCAGCTAACCACTCCGCCAGCACAGCTGGCCTTCACGCAGCTTTCGCATTAGCCTGGGCATCCACTCACACTGCAGATTTATTATGCCATTAGAAGGGTGTCTTTGTCTCGCATCTGCGTTGTTTCTTACTATTTCTTTTACATTATTGTCATATATATAAGAAAATCTATACAGGAAGATTTGTCCAGCAGGAGACCAAATTGCATTCATGAAAGCTCAGGCAGACTCTCAGACCGCACACTTAAAATGAGTGCACTAAAATAAAAGGCAGAATAAAAGGCGCAAGTCTCTGCAGTTTTAGTCATGATCAATTTTAATGATGCTGTTACAAGCCCTCATAATTTTGGCTTCAAAGCCAGCTAAAAGACTATGAAGAACCTTTAACTTACGCAACATGTACTAACAGAAATCATACTAATTCTGCATACCAGGACAACATATTCAAAACTCTTTGCACAACAGGTGCTTAGCTGGAAAA
>Ga0065711_1041543_pt1 | contig 16066 bp, 14 predicted proteins | sample Hoacrofraction12_FD_59098 | JGI IMG/M metagenome (GOLD analysis project Ga0065711, IMG submission 59098) | Hoatzin crop microbial communities from Cojedes, Venezuela - Epithelial fraction 12 v2 (version 2) | ecosystem: Host-associated > Birds > Digestive system > Esophagus > Crop | place...
GAGGCGGGGTGGGCCCCGGCCCCGCGATGGAGCCCGGCGCGGCCGACCTTGGCGAGGGCGCCTCGTCCTTGGGGCTCCTTCCCCGGCCTCGTGGCTCTGCCCGGCCCGGCCCGGGGGCATCGCCGTCGGGGGAGCCGGCCCTCGGCCGCCCTGCGCTCCGGGGGTGGCTCGGCTCTTTTTTTTTTACTCTCTTTTCTCTGGATAAAGGAAGCTGAGCTAATTTTACCACGTCGAGAGAGAACAATTGGCTTTTAATGCCTCTGCGAGAAGGAAACGGTTGTGCGAGTGGCATTCGTGATTAAACGCTCATGATGTATTTATTGGGTGCTGTACAGATAACGCTCAGACCAAGAGGCTTTTAACGGTTTTCTTTACGCGAAAAAGACGGCCTTCCAGTTGGTCCCAGCCACAGCTGGTGTGCCACCCTTGTGATGTGGAGTTCGGCTCTGGCTGTAGCGGATCTGCCGAAGGTGCCCCAGGCAGCCCCCCCGCTCTGGCAGGCGGGCGGACCAGAGCGGGCTGCTGCCGTATCTGTACGTGAGCAGAATTGGGTTGCGGGTGCGCACGGATAGGGATTTTCTGCTCCTGAGGCACCAGGCAACTGCGCAGTGCTTCAGATGCAGCGGCTGAACCAGGTCTTTCTCCCAGAGTGCCGGTACCTGTCTGCCTAGGACTGATGTCGTTTCTGGAGTCGATCTGCAGACTGATGATCCGATCCCTCTGTTATAAATCTACCTGTTGCGGGAAGCTTTCTCGTTCAACCCTGTCCTGATCGGTCACTAGACCCGCTGTGCGTTTTTTGAGACCTAGGAGTGGTTTTGACCTTAAGATGTCTTTGGCGTTAAGAGCATCCTGGCTGGGAACCTGATTAAATAAGCTACCTCCTAGCGTTTGCCTTTTGATGTTACAAAACTCAAAGGCGTTACACTGCAGACAACAGCGTTAGTGTTTGGTTTGTTACAACAGCACCTCCTATGACCGTGCTCTGGAAAAAATTTCCACACGTCCCTGACGTCACAGCCATTTGCTTTACGCTGCCTGGATACCAAAGAGTGCTTTTAACTCCTGGAGCACCACGCTACTGCAGCCAGCTCTGTTCGCCAGCCCTGGCTACCTCTCCTGCCTCTGGTGCACATGAGGAAGACGACAGTATGAAATGCCATCCTGACACTGACCCTCAGCCTCCCTGTTGCTGGCTGTTCTTCCTGTTCGCCTGTCTTTCATAGAACTGAATACAACCAAGAACCGTCTGCTTTCATCCAGAGGCTTCTCCACTGATGGAGCTTTTTTACGATGGGGCTGGGGAGGGAGGAGGAATACTTCCACCTACTGCTTCCTCCCCTTCCCTGGTAGCTGGTCACTTCAAGTCCTTCAAATAAACCAATTCTTTGTCGTTTGCAGTTAGATGAGGATGGTCCAAGATTGAGCAGGCTCTCTTTAAAGTACTCTTTGGCCTCTGTGCTCGCCTGCTTGTTCCTGCAGCCTGATTAGTACTTCGTTGCTTGGCATGGGCTGGCTTAGCCTTCCCCGTAGGTGGCCTGGTGATGCCCAGTACAGCATGTTACTGTGCAGTTAATCAGTTGAAATAATCCTTGTAAACTGGTAACCGATACCCAGAGTCTGAGCCATGCTGCATCTCCAGGCTCATCTCCGCCCACTTCCCCCCAGATTATTCTAGGCATCTCCCTTTAGCCCGAAACTAAATTCAGTCTTTTGTTATTATGTAATTCTCTTTTTAACTGGTATGAGCAGTGCTGGAGTGCCTTTGTAGGCATACAAGGCTGGTAAACCTCCAGTACTGTGACACGTCCAGGTACTGTCCTACATTTGAGATTGAGTATTGCAGCTAATTTGGGCCTGAGTTCTGCTCCTGTTGTCTTTAATGGAGGTGGTTGACTGAATTACCAGGGGAGGTCAGGCTTTACAATTGCTTGTAAACCTCAGTGTAACATTTACTGTGGAAATAGCTTTGAGGCCTAGAGCTTAGTGGAATGGGTGTTGTTCAGAGCACACCCATAGCATGGCTTCTTGCTGTTGGGCACTTGCTTCACTGAAAGTTTGTCACCTGGGATAGTGTGCGATGGCAGTGTCGGGTCAGCTAAGGGATCCTTCAAAGTGTGGAATAATGTGGTTTAATCTTAATGTTTCACAGTGCCAAATATTGATTCATGGATTTCTAGGTTTTCAGGGGCTCATGTTTCCAGCTCCCCAAACAACTGGGGCGACTTACATTGTCTGCATCAGGGCATAATCTCACTGTTAAATATATGCCTCTGCAACAGGGCTTGCCATCTGAATTCAGTGTACTTGCAAGTGGCAAAAGTTGGAAACTTTGATCCAAAATGTGACTGCCTTGAGGGCTTGATTTGATTCCTCTTTCTGTTTTTCTCTTGCAGTTAAGATCCTCCTCTTCTATGTCATCTTCTACGGTTGCCTGGCAGGTATATTCATTGGGACCATCCAAGTGATGTTGCTCACTGTGAGTGAATTTGAGCCCAAATACCAGGATCGAGTGGCACCTCCAGGTAACTAAATAGGAGGCCCGTGTTTGACTTGGTGCAAGCTGTTCTGGGGAGGCGGATTGGTTACTCACCTCAAGAAGGAGGATGAAATAAGCATGTCGTTGCTGCAACACATATTTGTAGGGGGTGGGTATGTTCTCAGCCTTCTGTGTTAACAGTACCGGGGTTTGAAGGCAGTCCTGCTAGAATTAAAGGTTGCATCACATGAAATATGCCTCCCATCGAAGAGGAGCTTGAATCTGAATTGCTGCTCTTCCCTTCCCTTAAACTGAAGCAATGGCGTGAGGCCAAGAGGTTTCACTTGGGAATGAGCTGTATCAAAAAGCTGGGTTCAGTTCTTTCTGTCTTCGTAGCCACAGTGTTCCCATGGGTAAGGGTAGGGACAAAGGTAGAGCGTTAGCTTTATCTGTGGAACAGGGGTGCGCAAGGAGGAAGGGGACCATAGCAATGCTGGGTGTGCTTACTGAATCGTGTTAGCCAACACTGAGCAGCACTGCGTGATCTAGAGGAGATGGTAGCATTTACTAATAGGTATTTCAATTGTATGTGTCGTGGGCGGTTAAAGGTGGGTCTTGTAGTTGCTGATGCACGACCTATCTTTATGAGACAAAAGAAGCCTCTGCTCAAAATAAAAATGATTGCCTGAGCAGTGCCTGTGGCCAGCCGGCGTTGGTTAGGGGCAAATGGCGTTAACTAGCCCTTGCCGCAGGTTCCCCGCTCTGCCCGTGCGGGCTCTGCTGCTCTGTGTGATCCCGGCTGCAGCCGGCGGCTGCTCGGAGCGTGGCGGGGGAGCTGCGCAACTGCTGCTTTCCCACATTGCAAATGACCTTGAGGCTGCTTGGCACTGGGGACCATAACGATCTGTCTCCAGTTGCTCTGTAAAACAGTTCAGAAGCTTTTAATAACAGTGGTATTTAAGTGACAATTGTGAGGTTGATGGCTTGTAGCTACAGACGTTGGCTCTGGTGTCGCACAGTGTCTTGCAGCCCCACTGTCTGCTGTGATTATTCCCTGTCCTAACAACACAGGGAATGTTGCCATCACCAAATGGTGTTAAATCTCAGCAAAGAACCATCTTTTTCAGATAACTGCTTTTCCACCACGTTTTTGAAAGACAGAACAGAGGCTAGAACTGCTGTGTTAGTGTGGTGCTTGTCAGCGTACCAGCATGGCTGGGGTAGATGCTGTCTTTAGCACTGGAAGTGGCCGTCCCGATCTCTGCAATGGGCTCTGACATTTGGAGGAAAGACTGAACTGTCACTGATACTGCCCAGAGCCGCTAGCTGCATCTGAAAAGCCAACATGGTTAATGGTGGAGCAGTTACTTTAATAATGTGTTTTTCCCTGGCTGAAGCCCAGTGGTCGCACCAGATGTGAAATAATTAGTGAAGAAGCCCATAGATCTTGGGTCACATCCAGACAGACCTGCTGTTTAGCCTGATGTCACATAATTACTCATTCTAGGTAAACTGTTTGCTTTCTGTGTAACAGCAGTTTGCAGTTCTAATTTCAAAGCAACTCTGTAGTAAAACTTCTGTGTCAGATTTCGCCCTGCAGAGGATTTTTATTTATCTCTTAATTGCATACTGCACCAGTTTTTCTGAGGCTTATCTTTTAACCAAAAAAGGGAACTGAATTTCAAGATGCTTTTGTAGCGTGTACTACAGAAGTCAAAATGGAGGAAGCATGAAAAGGTTGCCAGGGATCCTTGTAATGGGCTTTCAGGACATGTCCTGAAATCGTGGGGAACAAAATCCAGCTCCTTGAATATATGGCAATAGGCAGCCCAACGAACAAGGGTTTGAACCACGGTGTAATGGCATGCATGTACAACTTCAAGGAGGTATTTACCAGTTCATAGCGCAGGGTCCTTCACAGGGCATCATGTGACAAATCTTTCTGCAGATGTGGACAAGCTAGGGGTGAGGTGTGGTAGGGGCTGGCTCTTCACATTGCATTGAGTCAGTTTCCTTGTAGCACAGCAGCGATTAGACTGCAGCAAGTCAAAAATAGCCTTTTAATGGGGGCTTTCAGAGACTGTGTAGTGAGTTGCTGCATTGCTGTGTCTAGGGGATCAGCAGTCCCTGTATTCCCCTGCTGCTGGGCAGGGCTCTCCTCTGTGCTCTCCTGGCAGTGAGCACAGTTGTGGGCACATGTGTTCCTGTGCTTGGTGAGTACCCAGCTCGACTTCTCTGTGATCTGGGACCCTGGCAGACTGTGAACTACACACAACAGGGTGTTAGGCAATTCTAATTCCTGGTTCTTGTGGGAAGATTTGCAAGCCAAGTAAGTATATTGGCAGCTTGATAGAGCCCTGGATTTTCCGGGAAGCTAAAAATCCTGGATTTATTCTTGTTAGTCCTCTGTCCTTCTTGGGCAAGTCAATGCTGCGTCAGCCCAGAATGCCTGGGAAAGGGGAAATTGCGGTTTCCTCCAGGACTTGCAGGAGAAAATGCTGTAGGGGCTGCTATAGTATCATTCTTGTTCTGAGATACAATTGATTTCATAACAGCAGCAGAACCTGCAGGATGTTTTATTGAGTTATTGACATGGGTATAACACTGAAAGCCAGAAAGTGCTATTTTTGTAGCCAAGTGTCATTACTATGCTAATTGGCTTCTGCCCTGAACACAACAGGAATGTTATGCTGGCCTTCAGGGCAAGCTGAGTTTTGTACCTTTCCATGATATGATACTTGTTTCCCCCTCTTTTTGTGTTGGGGTGGGGGAAGGGACAGGGCAGCTCACCTTCCTGTGCAGCCTTGCTATTGTGACAGCCCCAGCTCCTGGTTCCACTTGTGCTGCAGGCTCAGACTCTGCTTTAAGCACAGAGGGCTTACCCTACTTGTAGGGAAGGATGAGGGTATTGCCTCTTAAACACAGCATACTGAGTGGTTAAAAAATAACGCTTCATTTTCCTCCTCCTCCTCTTCACCCCAATATGAACTGGGCTGTGTATCCTGCCATCTTGTGGTGTGCGTCCCATGAGATGCAGCATCCTGTCACCAGGGCTGGTGTGGGGGCGAGAGCTTGCTGCTGCCGAAGGCTCCTCTGAGGTGGCAGCTGGAAGGAGGAATCCCTGCTGAGGCCAGGAGATTTCAGCTGTCCCTGCTTCAGGAGCTGCCTGGCCATGCTGTGAGTGTCATGGAAAAGGCTACTCTGGAGTGTGTTTCTCGCTTGGGTCATTGAGCTTGGATAGCAGCAGCGAGGTGATGGGAGAGCCCTAAGAAGCGTGTGCCACCTCCTGGGAGGCTGCGCTTTCCTGCTTCTGTCTCGTGTCATCTCAGCACCTATGTTTGAAAAAATCTCTGAATCTCAAGCTCCAGGGATGTTATCTGCCAAGCAGATTTTGCTGTGTTTGTAGAGGACGTGCACCTGCTTTTTGCACTTGGGGGATGAGGTAGAGGGTGACTGGAAGCTTGGAAGGACATTGCTTGGTACGGAGGCTTTTAAATTCTATCCTTGTTTAGTGAGCTGGGGGGTTGGTAAATAGAAATGGTGTAGCGATCACTCAATTTATCATCTGTGTTATCCAAGGAGTGTTCAGACTCATTCTGAACCAGGATTACAGGGTCCTTGGAAATGAGCATTGCATGGTAGAGCAACAGTGGTTACTACGGACTTACACAGCCATTCCTAATAACAAGCCTGGCTTCCCACTTCTAGTTTCTTCCTTTTCATGCTCAGGACACTTCTTCCTGAAGCCTTGCTCCTGCATCTTAGAATAATAAAGTCTACGTGGAAAATCTGGTTTTAAATGAAGTTGAATAAATGTGATTTTTAATCTGCAGTGGTGTTTTGGAAGTAGAACTGCAGCTGAAAAAAAACAAACCCCAATGACTTCACATGCTTTTGTTTTAGCTATCTTGATACATTGACAGAGTTAGAAAGCCAGCAGAAGGTGGTGTGTTACCAAGTCAAGGCATCACTCATCCTTTATGTGGACAGTCAAAGGAAGACAGTACTTGTATTTTCTAGCGATGCACTCTAAGAGCCAGCTGTGGAAATCAAGAGTAGTATGTCAGTATTTTCTTAGCAATAAGTTACTGGATTCTTCCATGTGTGAAGAACAGCGTCACCACAGATGACACCATTGTGCATTGCTCTGTTAATAGCATAATTTTTATCTCGTCATCCCTACTTGTTTCAGTTCTCCTAGTAGGGATGAGAGAAGGTGTCAGAAGGGTTACAGAAGTGTTCTGCAGAGGTTATCTCCCCTCGTCATACCAAATCAACACACTTAGGATTTTTTTTTTTAAACAAGATTGCTTTAGAAGAGTTCAGTGATAGTGCTGCTCTGATAACAGTACTGAAGCTTTTATTTTGGCTATGGGATGTACAGATGGAAAACAAAGAAGGAAATGATAGACCTGTGCTTGGGGCTTTGTCCGGTCAGTTGTAGGCATGTGAGAATGGAGGTTATGGTGGAAGCCAGTAATACACTCTTATTGGGATAAAGCTATTTTTATAACAAGCCTTTCACCTTCATGAAGACTTGCTTCCTTGCTCTGTAAGTGGGAAGACTGATCTCTACTTTGCTCTTGTCCCGAGCAAAGCAAGCACCTGCCCTACCAAAGCCCAGTCTGGTTCACCCAACTACCTGCAAATGCCCATGGTTTGGCTGAAAGCAGCCCAGCCACGGCCACTGGCTGAGTCTGCCTGGCAGGAACAGTTGTTCTATTGTGCTGGCCACTGGAGCAGCTGTATGGAGGTGCTGCTCTGCAGAGATCTGCAAGACAGGGATGCTCTGGGTGTGGGAGTCTGTTCTCCCAGCCTAGCCACTTGTCTCATGGGCAGAGGGTTGGCTTTGCACTGTGTGTGTCAGGCTCTCCTAACCAGAGGATGGAGTTCATCTGCTAGGTGGCTTTTACACACTGCAGGGTGTAATGTTGCTGACTTCCCCTCATCTTTGCCATGCCTCTGTGGGTGCGTTTATGCATTACCTTGGACAAGACAAAAAACAGAGGTGGACGGTTCCTTGGCCTTGGAGGTCCTGAGCAAATATATAGCTCAACTGACTCAACGAAGCTTAACAAGACTGGCCAGGCTTTCTTGAATTTTATATTTATACCCTTGAATGACACACCTGTAACTTGAACTCTGGAAAAGGCAGACCCAGGAGAGGAGCTACGGCCTGCCTTTGATGCAATTCCAGATAGCCACTTCAAGTGACTCCAAGCTTATTGCTTCCCAGCTGAGTGGTAACATGAGGAGGGTTCGGCAGGATGGGATTTAAGTCCCTTACTAAAATTGAACCCAGCTTATTTATGTTATATTTATTTTTAAGAGTTTGTGAAGCAAGAATGCAAGTAATTGCTTGAAAAAAGGGCTGAAAGCCCCTGACTATGGAGGGTAGGACATAATTCTGCTTGTGGAGTAGTAAGTTGCTTCTAAACTTTAAACGCTCAACCTGGTCAGTTTGTACCACAGGGAGCTTTGTGCAGTCAGAGCTGCTTCCCAGAATAAAACTTGAAACCCTGAGGTACTCACTGGGTGTCTCGCTATCTTTGGCTACTAGGAGCTGCGGTTAGGGGAACAAAGCTAATCTTTGTCCTAGGTTACAAATTCCAACTCTGTGGGTAGCGGGAGGGGGAGTGGTGAGCTGGCTTGAGGAGGGGCTGAGCAGAAGTACTCAAGTGGCTTTGGAAAAACTGCTGGAGTCACAAGCTCCTGTGGGCTGGGGCCAGCCAGCTAAGCTGCCCGAGTTTTGCACCAGGGGAACTTGTTGGCAACAGGCCTGTTCTGAAAGCTGCCAAAGCAAGTGCTGCTCCGCTGCTCCTTTTTCTTGTTCATGCTAAAGTGAAGGTGACAAACTGAACAGAAGTCAAGACCTCAGTAATTAGTGGCTGCAACAAAAGCAGCATGAACTCTAGTTCCCATTACTTAAGTTTAAAGTGCTAGCTGTGCATCAGTGTGTTCAATTAAAATGTGACCTAAACTTCACACAGAAGCAACTATTTCCAAGTCCCATAATGAAAAACAAAAGGGTTGGCACTTTTCATCATCTGTAGGCATTGCTTATATGTAGTCCTTTCTCTTCTCCATGCATTCTTTTTCTGTTTGTCCTCCCAAAGTCAGAAGCGGAGCTAGTGACACAGCCCAGAATCTAGGACAGTCTTCTGATCATTTTTGCCGTGTGGTACTATGTCCCGCTTGGTGATGAGCTGCTGCTTGGAGAGCTCAGAAGGCTGTTTCTGCAGTCAGAAGTACCTGTTTATGGAGTGAAAAGACCAGAGAAAGCCATCGGGCTGATGAATTTACTGAACGATGCATCCTGCCCTGCCTCCTACGAGGGAGACTACACAAAAGCCATGTGGATTACAACCAGCAGAGACCATAGCTGACTTGGGGCACTGCTCGTATTTCATTGTGAGGGTTCATGAGTGGGCAGCTCTGGTTTTTATCCTAAACGCAGCATGTTTTGTGGACTTCCAAGTCAACCTGTTAGCGATATGTACAAAAGAGTAGGCTTCCATGGGACTTTGTGTGTAGTCAGTCTCACACGCAGACAGCTTCCCTTCTATCCTTGGGGGGACCTGTGGTTTACTGTTTTTTTTGAGGAAAACCTTGACTTATAGCCTCCCTTCTGGATTCTGTGATTTTTATCTGCTTAGTGATGCAAACATCATGACGAATATTCCAGGCTGTTGTTGGAAAGAGGAGATAAGAGCCCGTCAGAGCCTCCCTTCTAATAAGCTTAAGGTTTTTTGTGCAAGTCCTGAAGTCTGAAAAATAGAGAGTTCATTAGAATGAGTTGTGTTCTTGGTGTGCACATGCGAGAGGCTGTGCAACTCTGAGGCGTACTGAATGTTTTCTTCCTGATTTACTTTTCTCAGGACTGACTCAAATCCCCCAGGTACAAAAGACAGAAATTTCCTTTACTGCCTCCGATCCCAAAAGTTTTGAGCCGTACGTGAAGAACCTTGAGAAGTTCTTAAAGGACTACAGCGCTGATCAACAAACTGAAAGCATAGTCTTTCAGGACTGTGGGGGTAAGTCTCGACTGTTCCCTGCAGCTGAGGGCTCTGACCAGTGCCTCTGCGTCAGGTCCATCAGAGAGGGTGAGCAGTGGTGGTCTCTGTCTTTGGCTGTTCCTTTTATTGTAACCAAGGGCATGTTGGTGAACTGGCAGGCTCTGGTTTCAGTCATCTGGCTGCTCATTAAGTGATTAGTTTGGACAGACCAGACTTGGCCTGTCTGTGCCTAGAAGCCTATTGCAGAGGTTGTATGGCTGGGAACTCCCAGAGCTTACTTGGAGAAGGTTGCAGTTGACTCTGAAAAGCTCGGGGCGCTGACCTTATCCTCTGTGAAAGCCACGGGGGTTTTACTGATGACTTTGCTAACGCCAGCGTCAGTGCTTTTGATGCAATGCAGCAAAACATCTGGGAGGTACTAACCTTTAATAGATTATATGTAATAATGAGGAATGAGACTATCACCTCATAATACGTGCATGTAAAATCTGAGGGGAACCCGCTTGTAAAAGCTGCCAGAAGAAATCTCTGAGCCAGTGGATTGCAAACATGGTTGTTCTCTTGTGGTCTGAAGTTAAAGAACTAAAGAACTCTGGGACCAGCCTACATGTGGGGGGTGGCTGGGTGCAGGTCTGGTGTCAGCCTCGAGAAGGTGGTGTCACTCATCTGTTTGGGCGAGGGGGAAATCCTAACTACGCAGCAAAGCATGGGTGTTGCTGTTCCTGACGAGCAAAGGGTCACATTGCATACGGTTGTCTTTTCATTCCCTCACCATGACAGACACACCTACCGACTACAAGGAGAGAGGACCATATAATGATGTCCAGGGCCAGAAGAAGGTCTGCAAATTCAAACGTGAATGGCTGGAAAACTGTTCTGGCATCAATGATCCCACCTTTGGGTACAGGGATGGCAAGCCATGCATCCTCATCAAGCTCAACAGAATTATCGGCTTCAAACCTAAGGCAAGTATCTCTTCCCTTTGTAGCATAAGCTACGGATAGGGAGGAGGAGTTGGCTGCAGATTTGCTGTGCCTGCTTTTCTGTCTCTGGAGAGAGATCAGTATGAAACCCCTTCTGCAGAGGAGAAATTGTGAGACAATTTGAGTAACTGGCTTTAAAAATACTTCTTATTAAAAGGCAATGAAAACTGCACACCACAAGTTGGTGACAAGTAGTGATGAACCTCACAGTGCAAACTGCTGGTTACTTACCTGGCAACTTCTGAGCCTGCTAACTGAATTGCTCGAACGGGGTAATTCCTTCAAATGATAAAACCCGTTTTATGTCCTGTGTGCTTCCATGGGACCGTCCCAGACCAAGTCTATCTGTAAAGATCAGTACATTGTGTCATGCCCTGATCTACTCCGTTCTTTCCTCAGGCAGGGTAGAGCTGCCTGCCTTGCTGAAACCACTTAATTAAATGAAGTTGTGCTAATATTCACTGTCAGACTGATACATAGTCTGTAAAGCATAAACTACATCTGAGAGTCAGGCACAGCTCTTGCTACAGGAAAGATGAGATCTTTAGGTTGTTTAATGGTTTCCCAGATGCTGTAGGATGTCTCTCTCACCTGCTTGCTCTGTGCTGCACCTGAAGGCATGTTTGCAGTGATGCTGGAGGATGTTAATGTGGACAGAAACGGGTTTTATTCCCATTTTTTCCGCCAACACATTTAAATGCTAAACAATTATCTAAGAATTCAGTGGCAAAGCTCATGTTATTGAATAAGGTGATGTGCAAAACCTGCCACTCCATCTTCTGGGTGGAGAACAGTGCAAATGGTGTGCTAAGCCACCTTCACCGCCTTCCGTCCGTGCAGTCAAGGACAGGGAACAGTGCTGTCTAGCTAACATGTTCTGAGGAACACTTTTCTTCGAGGGGAGCCTGCCCTGTGCTAAAAGACATGGGCTGAGTTTTGGCTGGTCTGTTACAGGGTGGAAACGGTGGGTGCGTTTGAGCAGGAATGTGCTGTGCTTGGTAGGCGGTGGTTGTGGGATGATGCAAGATGTGCATGTTTGATGGCTGGGGAAGAGTTTGGTGTGTTGCTCTTCCCTTTGCTACAGAGCTCTGAAATGCTCCAGGCCACCTTAGCCAGCAGGGTCTAGCCAAGGAATGACTGTACACGTTTCATTTAGAAATGACGCGTGTATCCCAGGCAGTATTTGTTTCCCTCGTTCCACGCTCCAGCAGAAACCCTACAGCTCTTGTGTTGGGCAAGGTATGCGTAAAGCAGATCTGAGTCCTGCAAGGTTGAGAAGCGGAACTACTGAGCTTATTGAGAGACTGAAGACCAACATCAGAGCTGGCCCTCCCGCCTCTCCCTGACATGCTCGGAGCCTCTGTCCACCCCCGTGAGTGGTGTCGAAGTTTGGCAATGTCAGGGTGTGACTGCCGCTCCTTGTTCCTCCTTGTGCATTTCCCGTGCCAGCTGCACTCACCCGGCAAGCAGGTGGTAAATTCTCCAGCAGCGCGTCTCCCCTGCCACTGCCTGGGCTTGGGACAAGCAAGCCCTGCTGGCTAGCACTCTGCCGGGAAATGCTCTGCCCAGGGGCACCACGAGATGGCAAACAGCCCGCTCTGCTGCTCCGGTATCCACAGCGGTGAAGCTGTAGGAACAGACAGCAGCTCCGCTTGGGTGAAGTTCCCCGGCCCAGCTCCCAGCTGTGTTGCGCTGCGTAACGCAGCGTTGCACCGTCCCACGAACCACCACCAAGAGCCGTTGCCTCTGAGCTAGGAGGGTTCCGGTGACGGCATGCGTTCGGTGCCGCTGAGCGTTGCTGCCAAAGGTGCTGCAGTCCGCAGGGAAGCGTCCCCTGTGTAACGTCCCCTTGTTCTGGGTTTCTTCCAGCCTCCGGTAAATGAGAGTCTCCCTCTGGAGGTGATGACAAAATACAACCCGTACCTCATCCCCGTCCACTGCGCTGCCAAGGTGAGCTGAAATACGGTGGAGCAGAGTCGCGAGGCCGCGGGGGAAGGCGGGCTGAGTCTTTGTCCAGGGACAGTGACCCCTCTCTGCCCTTCCGCAGACGGCGGGGGTGGTTCTTACTTGGGATGTCTCCCCTTTCGCAATAGGAGATTCTCAAACCCCCACTGGTGACAAATGACAGTTAGTGCTGCCCTCGCAGGGAGGGGCAGATGTGGGGCCGGATAGCAAAGGGTATCCTCCAAAGCAGCTGTTTGGCTTCCAAGTGCTGTACTGGAGCTCTTAGCAGGGACAGCTGAACAAGGGACTCCGGGGAAGAGGTATTTTGCTCGGCGTTGTAAAGCAGCTGAGGAAACGGCAAACAACTTTTGTTTAGCCAAAGATAGTGCTTTGGTACGACAGGAAGCTGTGGTGACTTCTGAGTGCATAAAGAAGTGGTTGGGTTTTTACATAAAGAAAAGCCCTTTTCCTGGCTGACGTGTGCTGGGAGGTGCTTGCTGCGTGGCTGCTGGTCAGACGGCCCTTATGTCTCCTTTCCCATATCGGAACCGTCCTCGTGCTGTCCAGGTGAGGATCGGTGATGACCAAAGAGAGGTCATGCGGTCTTGGTGGAAAAACAGATGCTGCTGGGGAAAAGGGCTGCAAGAGGTGGCATTTAGGCGATGGTCATCGTTTGTTCCTCCTCTTCCTGCCTCCCCAGAGAGAGGACGATGCAGACAAAATCGGCACGGTGGAGTACTACGGGATGGGTGGCTACGCCGGCTTTCCCCTGCAGTACTACCCCTACTACGGGAAGCTCCTGCAGCCGCGGTACCTGCAGCCGCTGGTGGCGGTGCAGTTCACCAACCTGACCTACGACATGGAGGTGCGCGTGGAATGCAAGGCCTACGGGCAGAACATCCAGTACAGTGACAAAGACCGCTTCCAGGGACGCTTTGATATTAAATTTGACATAAAAAGCAGCTGATTGTAAGCACAACTCTCTTCCCCCCCACTCCTCCTAGCCATTTAAAAAGGTTAAAAAAAAAAAAAAAGAACAAAAAAAGAAAACCTACTAGTCTTGAACAAACTGTCATAAGTATGGGACCTACACGTAATCTATATGCTTTACACTAGCTTTCTGCATTTACTAGGTTAGAATGTAAACAAAGTGTAGCAATAGCGACAAATATTTATTCTACTGTAAATGACAAAAGAAGACAAAATTGAGCCTTGGGACATGCCCATTTTTACTGTAAATTATGATTCCATAACTGACTTGTAGTAAGCAGTGTTTCTGACCCCTAAGTATTGCTGCCTTGTGTATTTTATTTAGTGTACAGTACTATAGGTGCATACTCTGGTCATTTTTCAAGCCATGTATTGTATCTGTTTTCTACTTCTCGTGAGCAAAGACTTTTGCTGTCCAAGGTGTAAATACTCAATGGGACTAGAACTGGCATGATACTTCTCGTTATTTTGTTCCTTCTCAAAGAAAGGCCCACCTGTGAGACGATATTTAACAGCACTCCATACGGCTTCTGACTTTTCTGTGGTGTTAGGGTATTTTATTTGGAGGGGTGGCAGGGGAAACTAACTTAAGTGAAGTTCAAGAGAATAGATGATTGTGTACTGTGCTTTGTAGCGAATGCTGTCTCTCTCTCCACCTTTTCCTCATCCTCCAGTATGTTGTGTGAGAGACTGGGTCACGCTATCACTCTCCTCAGTGATAGGTATAACTCTTTGCTTTGTATATTTTCTTTTTCCTTTTTTTTTTTTCTTCCTGCTGGAGGCATCGCACACTGTGGTGCTAATGTCTTTATTGAATGTTTTAACCATTTTCATGGTGGAAGAATTTTATATTTATGCAGTTGTACAATTTTATTTTTTCTGCAAGAAAGTGTAATGTATGAAATAAACCAAAGTCACATGTTTGAAAATAAATCTTTATTTTAAACTTTATAAAAGCAATGCAGTACCCCATAGAATGGTGTTAAATGTTGTCTAAAGTGCAAAACTCTATGTTCTAACATGTAACAATAGCCAGGAGTACAGTGCTCTTGTTGATCTTGTATTTCAGTCAGGTTGAAACATTGGACAAATAAATGAATGAACACATTGTTCTGCGTGCGCGTCTTTTGCGTTGGGTGAGGATGGAGGCTCTTAGTTGTCCAGAATCTTGAAGAAGTACTGCACCTATTCCAAACAGAAAATACATCTGTATCATTTCTGGGATGTCTCAGCTGTGGGCAGTTGAAACACACATTGGGATCACCTTAAATTGCTCCTCCTGCCTCTGAGCACCAGGCCTTAGCAGCGTCATTTGGTGTTGTATGTTTCCCCACTTGGTGAGCTGACCGATGGTGGTGTTAGAGACTGCTGTGGCACACAGGCCCCTGATCACACCGGTCAGAAACCCAAAAAGCCTTCAGGATATTAACCATCCCCACAAGGTCGCTGCCTCTGGAGCCACAGGCTATGTTCTGGCAGTAACTACAGCTAAAAATGGTTTTTCCTTAGCGTGGGTTGAAGCATCTGCTGGTGGTATGCGCTGCAGCTCTAGAGGGGAGGGCGCACGCTGCAGTGGCAAGCAGGAGAAACAGGTTCATGGCAGCAACCTGTTGTGTGCTGCTGGTGGGCCCGCAGCGCAGTGCTGAGAACAGGCTAGGCCTGGCGCGGCTGCTCAGACATGACGAAATGTGGCAGCTGGCTTCCTGCAGGAGTGAGGATCGCTTTGTGCTGCGTGGCGCAGACTACCAGGGAGCATTTCTCTGTGCACAGCGACAAAATGTGACTCTCCGAGAGCAAGCAGCTTGATAAAGCCTTCCTCATCGCAATGCGTGGTTCTGGAGGAGAGAGCTGCTAAACTGGTTGCCATCTGCTAGAAGGCAAAGCGCAGTTTCGGTACACCATGGCGGTTAGCGAACGCATTTGGCTGTTTCACGCTATGCCCAAGGAGCAGGAGCTGGCAGAAATCTCATCTTTGGCTGCTTCCTTTGCTGCTGTGTGTTTACGGCGAGGCAAGGATTTAACAAAGATGCCATGATGGAAGTGCTAAAACACTCCCTGGAGGCAGCGCCGACTGCACGAGAGCTGCTGCAGGAAAGCCAAGCCGTTCTGGCTCCCAGCGCCTGGTGGGCATTTGACTGCCACCATTGCGTGGCTCAAGGTTTGGGAAGATCAACGGCCCCCACAAGTCAATTCTTACGGGCACAGCCTCCAACAGCATAAGAAAACCAAAACCAAACAACCCAACAACAAACCTCTGCACTGCTTTATTTACAGAAGAACCAACACATGGTTAGGTAATTTATCTCCTTTTAATTTATTATATGAGTGCAAAGTCCAACTATGAACTGGCAATAAAGATAATGGCTTGTTCCAGGGGGTTGGATAAACAGCGTAGAAAATGTACAGTGCCTGTGCTGGCTTCAGTGAGCACACGCCAAAAGGTGCGCCTAGGATGTACTTTTAGTTCTGGCATATGAAATAAAGCAAAACCAAACCTTTATTTGCCCCCTCCATGACTTTCTTGTCCCAAACCAGTGGCTGGCCCGCGCCACGTGCCCACTAACCAGGCAGTAACGCAGCTGAACACCCACAGCCACCCCCCGAAAAGCCGCAGCTGGCCCCCAGCCCCACGACACCGCTGCTGCCAAAGGGCT
>Ga0065711_1041544_pt1 | contig 16065 bp, 10 predicted proteins | sample Hoacrofraction12_FD_59098 | JGI IMG/M metagenome (GOLD analysis project Ga0065711, IMG submission 59098) | Hoatzin crop microbial communities from Cojedes, Venezuela - Epithelial fraction 12 v2 (version 2) | ecosystem: Host-associated > Birds > Digestive system > Esophagus > Crop | place...
CGCGTCCCGTCCGGGCTGGGTCCGGGGTCAGCCGGCGCTGAGGCGGCCAGGCCGCCGCGCCGCCGCTCGGGAGGCAGCCGAGCCTCCGGCCTGCTCCTCCGGCACCGGGCGTTCGGCTCGGCGCGCTCACAGGTCGTCACCTCAGCAGATCCGGACAGGCGTCCGGCGTGCTGTGACCTCCCTGACCCCGGGGGTACTCGATGTGGGAAACTGATGTCGACTTTGTTTAATTTTGTTACATAGCTTTGCAGCTGTGTTAAGATGAGAGTTAACCACTGACATTACTTCAGTTCTGTTCTTTGTGACCTTGCTAACAAGGACTGCTGTGAGCCCAAATGTAGCTAACAAGGACTGCTTGCGAGGCAGATGAAGAGAAACAAGGACCGATAAGGACTGATAACCAGAACTTTGTTGTCTGTAAGAAGCCCCCCTCTAGCTGAAACTGGTTCTGTGATTTGGAACTCAGCCAACACAGCTCAGGAATTTTTGAGCCAAAGGTGAAAGCACACAGTGAGGTGGACTGCGAGCCTTCATCCAGAAGACCCCCACAGACGACCACCAGACAACACTGTACAAGTGCTAAAGAGGGGCGGAGTATGATAATGAATTCCTAGAAATAATTATAATAATCGTGCCTATTCTAGGACTAATTGTAATAATCCAGCCTACTTAGATAAACTTTGTAATAAATAGATGCATACTTCGTGACTCGGTGTGCAAGATAAGAGGAGTGGTCCCCCTTGCACCCAGCGCTGCAATAAACATACCTGCCTTACAACTCCCCGTGAGTTGTGAAGTTTCCTTCCGCCCATCATGCACTTCACTTCTAACCCGTAAACAAACGAGATGCGCATCGCAGTTAGGGATATCAAACCAGCAGGGAAAAAGAGGTGCGGGCAAAGGTCCAAACACATGATTTACAGTTAAAGTTGTATTTATCACATTGTTCAGAATGGAACAGCCTGACAACAAACATTCAGGCCTCAAGGGTAATCACACGCCACAAACATGCACCAACAAATCCTACTTGGGCCAGTGGTTTTTGCACAAATATTTTTCCTAAAGGAAATTGTAACTTCCTCCCCAGAAAACTTTAATTGTTTTAATGGTTCCAGTCGACAACAAAGTACCTTATCTCTAAGCCACAGAGTACAAAGACTCCTTTATGTTGTTTCTGCTCCCTATACAAAAGTCGGCCATACGGGTTCTGTTTTAACTTCTGCTGCTTAAAACCAGTAGACCTCTTTTTTCTGCTCAACAACGTGACAGGACAACAAATCCTACCAATACAGAGCAGTACAGTAAGAAATACCATTATCTGCCCAGGGAAGGGGAAGAAGGCACCTTTCCTGGTTGGGCTGAGCACCGAGGAGAGTCTGAGGTCTACCTACAAGCAAGAAAAGACTTCTTGCAAAGCCTTGGTAGCAAAATATACAAGGCGTCCATTCTTACTATTTACTTACTATGTATATTCACATGCTACAGTATCACAAAATGCCCTTTGCTTACTGCTAGGGAGATTCTGACCCTTTCTCCCGCAGAACGCTATCCTCCTAGGCTGGGGGAGAGGTCATCTGCTTTTCCAGCCCATTTCAAGAAGACCTTCCCAGAATGGTCTGCGAAGAAATCACTTCTGTCTTCTTGTTCCAGAGTAGAACAGATGGAACAAAACCGGAATTTTCAGTTCCCTGGACTGCTTTATTATGCCCCTGTTAGGACACGTACCAAACGTTTTACAGGCACTGCACTGTTTTTCTTAGATTGTTGTTATCTGAGACCTCCTTTTGTTTCTCATTCACAGTCACGTGGCTTCTCAAGGGTAAAACATTCAATGCACCCATGACAACCACAAAATTAATTAAACCCTTTTGTCAGGGGTGTCTGTGCTGGGAATTCTAGAGTGTTCCAGGGATTTCAGTTACTAATGTGTATCACCATTATTTGTAGCACAGGAACACCTGCGACTCACGCGGCCCAGGGACACACTTTGACAGAATTGCAACAATTAGAGATAGTATCAACACCTCAACAGTCCTTGGCAGGCTAGGAATTCAGATTCTGGACATGTTTTTCTTCACAGCCAGGTCCCCTTCTGTATTCCATGAACGAAGAGGGGCTTATCCAAAATTCTGAAAAACTAGGAACTTGCCTTCTGACAACCTTGTCTTGGTAACAAGAGGGGAGTGTTACCTCGTGGACGGACCAAATCTCTCAAGTATCTTACAGCAGAGATAGGTGTGGTCCCAGCCAAGACTGAAGAAAAGGAAAGCAGGACAGCATCGAGTCAAGCAGTAGTAACAGGCAGCACAAAAGCATGCCACGCCAGCCATCACTAACAGAGGAAGGCAGTAATAGCGCGCCCCACCCTTCTCTCCGGTGGGGCAAAGGCAGACGTCTAACGTCACGTAATGCATCTAATGAAAGAAGTTTCACTCTTTCAAGCTGAATAACACATTAGCACGTTCATCTGTCCAAGTTCATTTAATTAACATTTTAGAACAGAAGTCAACCTACCTATTCTTAACTTCAGAAAAAAAATTAAAAGGCATGAAACTGTAGCTTAGACAATAAACATATCTACCCTTGGGTGCATCTCTTTCAAAGTCATTATAATAACCTTCATTACAGGGAATAGCTCAGGTTTCAGTCTCACAGGCTTTGGAACGTATCTCTGCCATAGACAGCAGCGATAGATAGAAATCATGTCCTCCAGCTTGTCTTCCAACCTTGGCACAGCAAAGAGGAGGAGCTGCGCTCCTCTTGCTGCAGTGCCCAGGGCCCAGTGTGGGCTGGTGGCTCCCCGGCAGCTGGGGGCTCTCTGTGGAGCAGCCCAGCTGGGCCCAGGTCCCACCGCTCCAGCCAGGAGCAGGGCAGCCAGGGTGGACAGCGGGCAGCTGGGGGCAGCTCCAGCCCCGGGGACTGTGAACCTGGTGGGTGATCTGAGAGCAGTCATAATGCCTGTAGGGACCTGAGTGGGCTGACAGGATTCCTTTAGGAACAGGTATAGTCTAACATGCCGATCCAGAGGTGACCAACAGCTAGGGCACTGGCGTATTGGCACGATCTGATACAAGGACCTTCGCCTGTCCTCACAGCTGGTGGATGGAGAGATATCCTGGAGAGTCAAAAATGGGGGAGTGAGAGCTCTCCCAACAGATTAAATGTACTTTTATTTAAAAGTAGGCATGCTTCCACAACAAGATAGCTAACCAGAGTCTTTACTCAGTCTTTATGACAACTGCTCAAAGCAATGAAGTGGAGACATACTCTTAACCACGTTAGGAGAAACTACCCATGCGCTCGTCCTGCAAAACAAAGAGCACAAAAGGTGGCCCTTTGCAGTTTTCAAGCAAGCATGTCCAGTCACAGCCTTAGGAAGCTGGCAGGCTTTAAAGGACGGCTTCCAGCCACAGTCTGAGGCTGTCTGGAGTGAGCTAGAAGCACAAGAAAACTCTGACATGCCTACTGTGCCTTAAGTTCTTACCGGTAGCACCAGCACTACAGTAGCAGCCAGTATTGCTATAGGGACACAAAGAAAAAGAAGGTGTTCAGAGCTGTGAAAGATAGGTGGTTCAGGGTCTACAACATAAATAATCAAGTCAATTGATTATATGGTTCCTGTGGCTTTAAAGAGTTCTAATATTCAAAGGAAGTTTTTCTTCTCCATGTTCATCAAAGTTGCTTTGTCATGTGAGATGCAAGTGATTCTATTGAACTGGGAATCAACATAGTTGTGCTGGACACCCTGAGACTGTTACCTGTGAAATAACACAACTGTCAAGGCTATCTTCCCCCAGCATTCTCACTTTTCCTCTTTCTTTCCAATCCCACAGTAATCCATTTCTAGGCTTTGTAATCCTGTGTTGCACCATTCTGTCTTTGGACTTGCAATTAACTCCTTACCCACTTAAGCTGTCTATCTACCTTACTCCTTGGTTTTGGGGTTAAGCCTTTTATACTTTCCTGTATGAAAAGCTTTCCCCTGGTCTTGGTTAATCACGTCAATAGCTCCCCTGCTGTGACTCACTTGCTTTTTCCCTCTCCAGGAGAGGATATCAGATTTGTGAGGCATGATCCTCCTTTGTGAGTCCACACTAATTGTCTTTATGAAGAATAGCATCCTTACTCTGCACTGCCCAGAAGTAAAGCACTCCCACCTTTTGTTTCTGAGCAGCATGATCTGCAAGTTTTCTCTGTAACACGCCTCACTTCCTCTGGAATGCACTTATCTTCAGATGTGTCTTATCTTGTGTTAGCTGTCCAAAGATCATTACCTCTTACCTCTTCAGCTGTAAATGAGTTAACCTGACACCTGATTCAAAAGAGAGGAATTGGGTAAAAGGTAGCTCTCCTCCGAACACGTGAAGAAAGGCATAGGCAAGAAAAAGTACTATCAGTTGCAGGCAGACCATGCCCATGTAGTGAGTATGAATCACCCCCACACCAGATGTGACATGTTTAATTAAGACAGAAGAAGAGAGAAAGGGACCGAGTCATGCTGGCTTGGGAGGGACAAGGAGTCAATTAGACACATCTACGTACTGTACAGGAAATTTTCATTCATTCGGCTACTGTTGTTTACAACTCTGCCAGATGTCCTCGGAAGGCTAGGCAGCAATGTGTTGTTATGGTAACACGCAGCACCTTCAGAAAGAGCACAGCAGACCTTCATGTCTCATGTGACTTATACCTTGTCACTCCCCTCAGCCCACACATAGCCCTGCAGTTTTCAGGCTTTACATGGTCAAACACACCAGATGAGGCCATGACAGAAGTTATCAACAAGGCAGTCTGTTTTAAAAGACAAATTACTTTATAATGACATACCAGAAGAAAAAAAAATTCATATCCCTGAACACCTGCCTGACAAATTGTTCATTGTCCAGTGCCTGTGTAGATATTTTGATATCAGACAACATCCTGCATTCAACTGCAGTAAATTTCATCCCATCTTTTTATTTAGACCATATCTTCAATATCTCCAGTAAGCCAAGTTCGTTTTGAAATGCGATGCTTCCCTTCATATTTCAAGTTATTTATAGCAGAGTATATTTCCTTCTTTCAAGAGGATGACTGTTGGTGTAACACAATACTTCAGACAGATACAGTAACATTCAGATGCCCTTTGTAAGTGTGCAATGAGTTACTGGGGTTTTCCGTAAGACCTGTTACTATTAATCATATAACTCCTGACCTCTGTGACATGGCAAAGTGCGATTGAGATTACTCCTTATGTTATCTACTCTATTTCTTAAAAGAAAATAAAACTTTTTTGTTGTTCAGTAGCACTGCAAGTACCTGATTATTCTCTATGACCGCAGTGCTTAACAAGTTACAAAGCTATGCAACACACATACAGTTCCACAGGTTGCAGGAATGAAAGACGTTGCTGTTATTTATGACAGATATGGAAAGCAGAAGTGACATTTATGAAGTCATACAGCAGATCATTTGCAATACTGAAAGGCAAACTGAATTCCAGCAAAACCCACATTGCTTCACTGAGCAGTAAAACATCTAACAGAGTTGACTTGACAAGTAGTACCCAAGGCTTCGCTAATGGAAACACTTCCAAAGTTTGAAATCATACCAATGACCCAGTATCTTGAAATTGAAAAACAATAGGAAGGCCTTTGTTTCTGTGCCTTCTTCTGGAACATCCTGAAGTTCAGCAAAAGACTGAACACATTCAAGGAGAATCTTATCACCAATTTAGCCCTCTCTACTGCCCTTAGGGGTTTATATTACATGCTACCAGAAATTTTCACTTTCAGAGAGCATTTCAGATCACTTGTTTTTTTAAAGCAAATACTAAATTTGACCACAAAAAGTACAGTCTATATGAGTGCTGCATATTTACTTAGCTTTCTGGAATACATCTATACCATGCAGCACACAGGAACACAGCATAAATAAGCTTCTCACAGGCAATCCTAAAAAAGTTACACCAATCTATCTGGCTATAGCATATGAGACACCATCATTTTAGTTTGATTTTCCTTGTTTATCACCATTTTACAGTCTGGTTTTTAAGTTATGATGAAAAACTTTAGTTACAGTCAGATACAGGTCCCATTACTGCTATGCTGAATTTTGACTGTGTATTCCAAAGCAAACAACGAAGTGAGATTTGGTGCTCTTAACATAGATGGGATTCAGCCACTTCTGTCACATTCACTTGCAAGCCCCGTGCACTTGTAAAGGAAAGACCTGTAAAGAAAGATGACTGTTGGCCGATGCCATATGTGAACAGTATTTTCTTTCCACAGCTTTTTTTCTCCTCAATGATGAAGAATACTATTCTATCCTGTTTTCCTTACGACAGAAGAAAATTACTAGAGGTCTCTAATACATAAAGGATTAAATCCTAGATAAAACAGTAACTGGTCAAACATGGTAATTTTAAGAAAAGCCTTAAACAATCTCTGAAGATCCTAGGAGAAAAGTGTTCCACAGAAACTCAATCAGCCACTTTTCCTCAAAGATAAAGGTAGCTCCTTTACCAGAATATTCCCATTTAGAGCAGTACTTTTCCCTCTTCTCCCATAGGCTCTCCTATAAGACTTTCCCACCTCAGATGTTAAGATAACCTCCTGTAATTCTCCATGTAAACAACATTCTCTTTTCTTTTAGAAACCAGCTACTTATTAGCAACTTACTACTCCTTTTTCATCTGAGTCTGAGAAATTCCTTTATTAAGCTCAAAGAGCTTTATTAAGCTCAAAGAGCTTCATAAAGCTTCCTTACTGGAAGGTTATTTATTCTTCCACACTACATAGAAATCTAGGAGTTGTTCACTACACAACATTCAAGCTTTCTCTGCTTGCATTTCCTTTTATCATAGAATCATAGAATCATAGATTGGAAAAGACCTCTAAAATCATCAAGTCCAACTGTCAACCCAACACCACCATGCCTACTAAACCATGTCCTGAAATGCCACATCTACATGTTTCTTGAACACCTCCAGGGACGGTGACTCAACCACCTCCCTGGGCAGCCTACTCCAGTGTCTGACCACTCTTTCAGTGAAGAAATTTTTCCTAATGTCCAATCTAAATCTTTTACTTGTAGAGAAAAAGAAAATGAGGCCAGACAGCTACTGTAAATCATTTTAGCACTACAGACTTCATGGGTTCTATGCTAACTTAGCTGCCCAAGATCTTACTGCAAAAGCCTTTGGAGACAGAATCAAGCCTCAGGTCTGACAGTGTGGGAAACATTCTCATTTGGAAACCAAAGAGGCTTCCACTGCGGCTTTGCTCTTGCTCCTTCACATATGTCCTTCCTTGCTACTCTGAGGTTTCCACAAGCTCCCCACCTTTATGGCTTCTTTCTTAAACACGGCCAAAGGGGTTTATCTTAGAAACATACTAATGTCCCTGGGGAGCACCGAAAAGTGTCCTTTTGACAAGATACTGGCTTTGAATATGAGCTACTGGTGTGCAACTACTGCATTGAAATGTTAACAAACACTGGTTAAACTCCACATGGCTGCTTTGCCACAATCTATAAAAAAGATTCATCTTTTACTGTAGTGCAGAGTTCACCAAACTGCTAAATCAAACACTACTATTAAAACAGGCTGTTAGGTACTTGCTGAACTGTACTGTACAGAGTGGGCATAAGATGCCGGAATTACTCTACGCGTACACAAGACGATGTATTCTGGTCAGTGACGCAGGGGAATCAGAATCAGCAGATCTAGGTTTGAAACCCACTGCTAATGCAGAGGGCGTCTCTTAGACTTCGTACCGGCTAAACACAAAACTGGTGATCCAGAAGTTTTTATCACTATGTTAGCATGCCATTCCTCTCAAACTCATCAGCTCCATTGAGAGGCAGAGCACTGAGAGGCAAAGCTTAGGCATCCCATTTCACCAACAGTGTTACTTGGCTTCCAGACTGCAGACGCTTGTCTCTCAGTCAGACTGGAGTGTAAGGCTGTGGAACTGGACTCTGTCTGTGTTGACCCACACTAACTCAGAATTTGGAACTAGTTACTTTGTTTCTCCATATGTTCTCTAAAAATACTTCACAGGGATGCTATGAGGTTTAATTGGTTCACTTCTGAATGCTTTTCTCATATTCAGATATAGAGCCCCTTGTCCAAAGTGCTCAAAAGCAGCAGTAAAGTTAACTTAATAAACCACTAATACTAATGTTACTGGTTTTAGATTAATATCCTACTGTGCTTTATAATGTAGTGTTGTCCTTTTTCAAATTGGAAAGTCTGGGCAGGGAGCTAACATGACTTTGCACAAGAGCAAACTTTTCCTCAGCTGGAGATCCTGGATACTCAACACCTCTGAAAAGCATGCACAAGTCAGCCATTCAGCATCAGGCTGCCTTAGAAGCTGAGTTCTAGCTCTTAGTGCTTTAATTTTCTCAACTGTAAAATAAAAATGTTGAGTTCATTACTATGTTATTAATAAATAAATATGAGATGCACTCAGTGACCCTTGGCCTGGGGAAGTTTGATCTACAGTCCTACATTGGTATGTCTGTCGAACAAATTTGTAGCAGACGCTTAGGAACCTCAAGAAGCCAAAGAAGAAAAGACTTCATTAACCAGCATCTTGTCTTTGATAGTATCTCACATGGAACTGGAGTGACTGAAAAGAGGAGGAGGAGTAGGGGTACAACTGGACAACTGAGAGCCAGTGGGGCTGAACCTTAGCCTTACCAAGTACAGGCAGCTCGTCCTGACTGGAGAAATAGGATTCATCCACGAGTGACTCACATTTATTGTAAACTGATCTGTTTAAACACTGTGAGGCTCATCTATGATGATTCCCTTTTCTCCCGTGGAAGTTTCTGGCTATGTGCAATAGGAGTAATAGCTTTGCATGAAGAACAGAGCACACAGGCTGCCAAGGGATGTAACAGTGCAGCTGGAGTACAAACTTGGGGCTGCCTGAAATCTCTTGTCACAGAAATACTGGACTTCCTGTAATCTGCTTGTTAAAAATTGTTTTCCTCAAGCCGTCTGGTTTGCCAAGGGACAGTAAACATCAGATGCTTTGGCTATGATTTTTAATTCCACTTAGACGTTTTAATCCAGGATTTAATAGTCCTCAATTAGTTTAATAGTTACAATAATGGATTTAATAATTAATTTACAATATAGTCCCCAATTAGTTGAATTTCTAAAAGTGGAAGAGTTCCAGCTTTTACACTATATTTTGTTAAGTGTATTCTGAAGGTTCTGAAGGTCTTCTTTCCCATATTCTTTCCCATTTAGGCAGTCTATAACACCAGGGCAGGATTCCATCGGTCATGAACCTTCACAATTTTTTTTGATACCTGAGTAATTACCCATTTTAATCTATCCACTTGTATCAAGTTCACATATAATTAATGGATCAACTATATTAATCCACCATTTGTTATGGAGGAGAGCAACCATATTTGATTCAGGACATTCTGACCTCGTATTCTGAAACCTGTACAAAATTCACTGAAGAGAAGCTGAAAGGCATTTTAGTCAACAAAACCACTGAGTTCATACCTCTCTGACATCTCTGCAAACAGATTAAATGCAAAGACAAAATAATATAAAGAAATGGAGAAGAATATGCTACCCTAACCTGTTCCCAGCTATCTGCTGTTCTGTGCAATGTCAGATGTCAATCTCCTCTCAGATCTGCCAAATAAGCCAGGTGTGTAATACTCCCCATCCCTTGTCCATCAAAATAAACTTTCAGCTATTTCAGATAGCTCAAAAAACATTGTTAACTCATCTCACCTTGCCTCATGTGGATTGATGAATGAATAATTCACACAAGCAGCTCAACTTCTACATCTGAAACTCTGATAACCCTTAGTAGAAGATAACAATCTGTTCCAACTGTATTGGAGAAATGAGAAAAAGTTGTGTCTCCCCTGTACAACACTGTAATCATGCAGTAAGATCATCATAGAACAAACTTCGCAGAATTTAATTTTCACCAAAATAAAATTTCATATGCGAGTGGTCTTTCCTAGGATTTCACTTTGAAACAGTTTGAATGAGGGCTTGGCATAGTACCCTGTTACTCTATTTGTAAAGCCCCGTTCTGTAAGCACATGAACAAGAGATGTTGAGCCTATGAAAAACTCTACAGTAAGCCAGTGGAACTGTGCTCATAAGAGGTTTCAGGTCAAAGGTAAAACCAACTTGAATTACACGTATAGAACAAGAACAAAGCTTATTTGTTGGAACTGCATATTCCAGTCATACAATGGATCATGCAAGGAACAGAGCAGCTTGACTACAAAAGGGCAAGATGTAATAGAGCACTCAAGGCTATCAATCTCTTTAGGGGAGTGCACCAACACCAGCTGAGGCTGCAATGGAATTTTATTTATAGATTTTTTTACAGATATACTCCTGGAAGGCATACGCGTCATGCTTACCTGTTACAGACTGGTGTAGTTCCTCTTCTTGGTCAGCAGTTTTCTATCAGCAGACTTAATTCTGGTTCCTAAGTTCCTAATTTCCTGGGTCTGGACAGTCCCTATTCATTGTTCTGACTCTGTCAGGCATGTTCACAGGCACAATTTTCTCCCAGGATACCTAGCAGTATGATTGCTTCAAACACCAAAATAAATGCCAAACCTTTATATATGTGAGTATACTAACGTATACAAAGTTAGTAACAACTCTGTTTAGTCCTTTACCTGTAAAGCAAGGTAGCAGAAAAGTATTATCCCTTAGCAAATGTAAGTACTGTGAGTGCATCCTTCCTCCCAGAGGTTTGGCTGTCTGGGCTGAGGACTCAAGAAGACCTGAGCTAACTGTCACCGTGCATCACAGGCTGGCTGCTCCCTAAGGGAGGGGAGCTGGGAGCTGAGGGAGACCCCAAAAGCTTGCCAGCCACAGACATGTCTCACAGCCTCTAAGCAAGATGAGAAGGACGTGCTGAGGTATACTGGCTTTGGCTGGGATAGAGTTTCTTCATAGTAGCTCTATGGTGCTATGTCTTGCATTTGTGACCAAAAGAGCATTGATAGCACACCAAGGTTTTCGTTCTTGCTGGCCAGTGCTTATACAGCATCAAGGCCTTCTCTGTTTCTCACACCACCCCACCAGCGAGGAGGGTGGGGGTGGGCAAGGAGTTGTGAGGGGACATGGCTGGGACAGCTGACCCCAACTGACCAGATAGCCCAGACCGTATCACGTCATGCTCAGCAATAATAGCTGGGCGAAGAAGGAGGAAGGGGGAACTTCTGGAGTTATGGTGTTTATCTTCCCAAGTAGCCGTTACATGTGATGAAGCTCTGCTTTCCTGGAAATGGCTGCCTGCCTATAGGAAGTACTGAATTCATTCCTTATTTTTGCTCTGCTTTCATGCACAGCTGTTGCTTTAAACTGCTTCCATTGCAGCCCACAAGTTTTCTCACTTTCACCCTTCTGATTCTCTCCCTCAAGCCACTGGAGAGGAGTGAGCAGATGGCTGTATGGGGCTGAGGTACTCTTGGGGTCGATGTAGCTTGAGAATTAGCACGACTAGGCCGCTTAAGCAAAACAGCATAATTGAATAGGCTGCTGGTAAAGACAGCTAAGAATAGCCATTGAGAAAGTTCTGATAGTGTACACGGTGTGGGTTAGCAAAAACAAGATGTGTTCAAGGACGTGGAGGCAGACTGTTGCTATTGGCGTTAGTGCATAGTTAAGTTCCCTTAATCGTAAGGGAATGTGGGGCGTGTGAACAGCGTGTGATTTATGTCTGTAGCCTATCCGATGTAAGCGTGATCGCGTGTACAGATATGGCAAATGTATATAACCACGCAAGCAGGAGAATAAAGAATCCGACTGTGCATCGTACCAATGCGTGTGAGAGTCGTTCCCGTCCTTTCATGGATGCTGAAACTCGGCAAGGTGCTTGATGGGTTTAAACCACGATGCCAGAAACGGCAGCCAGAGTCAGCCCAGAGCCCAGGACATCAGGCAAGTTCAAGGTGATGAGACCAAAGTGAAGCCAGAAACGCAAGTCAGCAATTCAGAGTTAGGATCAGGCCCTGTAAGGATAACAAGGGATGGCCAGGCAGGCCCATAGTGATAAGGAAGGTCCAAGGTCAGGCTGGGACGTTATCCTGTGGGTTGGGGTCCAAGCCAAGATTCACAGGCCAATGGCCAGGCAATAGACAGCGCTACGGTGCAGTGGCAGCACCTTAGATCAGTTCCCACAGGAAGCTGAGGACTTCCTGCAGTGCTGTCTGGAAGGGATGTCTCTGGGAGGGATCTCTCTAAGGTCACTGGAGGGAGGACAGTCCTCAATTGTACTAAACTGGCCCTCAGCACATCCTGCAGGAGGGATAGTTTCAGGGCTCTTCAAGCAGGTATATTTCATAGCCCCAGTAACCAACAGCTGCTGAGAGGAAAAAAAAACTCACTCAAGACCTGAGAACCATTCTCATGCTCTGCCAAACCAACTTCTTGCTCCTTCCAGCCTTCTTTGGCTCTTTCCTTCTTCTGCCAGATACTTAAGCTTTCTATAGTTAAGCTTAAAAGCAGAAGGATGACGCAGCAGGGAAGTGAATGCTCTAAGTTATTATGCTAGTTAAAAAGAGGTAACTATTCTTTTGCTTGAAAAAGTTAGGCCAATAGATTCAGAAATTCATCCCAAGTATAGCTGCTTGGTAAGTAAATAGCATTAAGGTTGTGACTGGTCTTTCAAACAAGTATTAAGGCAGATGTCCAGTCACAATTATTGAACTGATGAAATTGCTGATAACGTCACATAGGAACGAACACCGAGAATGCTCTGCGAGCGATTTTTCACCCAAATCCCAGCAGGCACTGAGCCCACAGGTGCACAAAGATCCATTTGAATATCCATGTCCCTCCTATCTCAGCAAGGGGAACACCCCAGAGGGCTTACTTTCTGAAGGCCTGTTTTCCGAACGTGTGCAAAATACTACCAGGGAGGCATCTCCCCTTACTATCTCAAGCAGGTGGAACCTACCTTAACCATTACTTATAAGAATATCACTAGTCTTTCTTCCTGACCCCTAACAAAAGCCTGCGCTTCCCCAGCTTTTCTTATTTTCGTCACAGTCAGGTTTTACTGAAGCTTTGCTTTTAGCTCAGTCAATATTCCTGTTCTAGCTAAACTGCCATTAAAAAAAATTTAAAAAAAGGATTGCATATCACTTAAAGTTAAAATCCATTGCTTTGCTACGCTTGCACTTAAAAACTCAGGTTTTTTTCCTTGACTTTCCTCAGAACTATTCAGCTACTTCTGAAGTTGTCCTGAGGAACCACTTTTTCTGGAAGTGAAGTGAGTCAGTGAGTCAGCAGACAACAAGCTTCATGCGTGAAGTCAGCAGACTCCATTTCCCCTATCCTGTAATATCGCAGAACGTGTCAGGCAAACATTGCCAGACTGCTATATATATATTTACCACGACTGCCTCATACTTCATCTTTGACCTTTCCCTTAGTTTGTCTTTGTTTCTTTGTGTACTTGCCTAGTCTTTCGTATTAAAATCAACACCCTTGATTTAAAAAATTAGGAAAGGAAACAGACTCACCTATTAGGGTATCTTCTCCCTCGTCCTTTTTACTTCATCAGCCCTCTGAGGGCTGTAACATTTACACAAATATTAAGGGCAGAACTAGTCAAGTAGCAGGAATACAATAATTTGTTCCACTAAATAAGTAATGTTAGTACCTCACCTTTTGCTAAGTCCCTTCAGTGAAGCCTACTTACAAAGCTCTCTTTCTGATAAAGCTGGAAGACATGGAGATTCTGGCAGAAAACAAACATTGTGGCTTCTTTTTCAGGCATGTAATGTTTCTCAAAACAGCTGCAACTAAGAAAAGCAAAAAAACCCGGCTCTGTGCTGTTGTTTCGTAAGAACTTTCACATTTTGGAACCACTAACAGCAACATCAGTAAATGAATGTCATCCCAAAGAAAAAATACTCACTTTCCAAAACCACAAGGGTCTTTTCAAACTGTAATCTAGACTATTTGGAGCACCAGACATCTTCATGGAAATTACGGCAATAACACTAATAACTATTTGCAGAATGATTTTGCACCAATAATTGATAAAGGACATAAGTACCTAATCAGGAGTGGAAGAACATTTTTTCTTAAACAGCCACCCCGCTTCTGACAATCCTAATTCTCAGACTTAAAAAATACATTAAAAAATTTTTCTTGGCAAAATTATTAACTTCACTCAACATTGGATTATACTCCAAGTGATCTGTCTACCATCCCTCAAGGAGCAGCAGGTATTGCATAAATCTCTCAGGATTTGGGGGCCACTCTGCTATGACAGTTATTCTGAGGAAAAAGGTTGTATTTCCTTAATTTATTGGCAGATAATGGTTTATTTAGATCTGAATCAAAACATAAAAGTAAAGCACTGTGCTGTAAAATGGCTGAGACACCATTTTAAACCATGAAAGTACATATAATTTAATACTTCTGATGCAAAGGCACTGTTCCTCCAGGCGAAACAGCCTGAGTCTTGCATTTGCTTTTGCAGAATGACTTAACTTTCATGCTCACTTTCACATCCTCTTTCAAACGACAACTCTTATGAACTCAATCAAATTGGTCAAGTCTGCTGGCTTCCAGGCAAACTCTAGTGTGCTCCGTATTTGAATAAAAAATGAGTAGACGTGACCTATGGACTGTTACAGTGAACAACTATACAATTCATAAGCCTACGAATCTTCCTCCTTCTCAGCAACTTTCGCAGCTTTTCAGCATTTTTCTTTTGATACTCTTAACCCAGCACTGATCCTCTAGGTTTTCTCACAAAGCTTCAATCAAAGTACCTAAATAACTTAAAATGAGAAAATTTCTTTTCTTGCTTGTTGATGTGTATTGCTGATTGGGGATCTATTTTAAAACTGCTTTTAAAAACATCTAAGTTTTAGCTCCATCCATGTGGTACTACAATTCTTTGCATATCCACACATTGCTTATCAGTATCAGTAAAGTGTGGAAACTTTTGTAGCTGTATCACTGCTAGACCACGTTTAATGCTCCACAGTGAAATGAACTATCCATAAAATAACTGTTCAAATATCTTGACATTTTTTACAGCTCTAATGTTTCTTTTCACATAAGAAGGAAGGTACAGTATTGTGAACGGTGATCAACTTTCAGATTGTATCACCTACTTCTTCGAATGACAGGTACCTCATACCTCATGCAATATGCTCATACATACGCTCTACAAGCTCACAGGCTCTTATGTGAATTATACTACTTCTTTGAAGTTTTGTGTAAAAGTTACTGCTCTACAGCTATATTATTTTAAGAATAATTTCAAATATTTATTTAGGAAAACCCATTTCCTATATCTCTTTACTAACATCTTAGATATAGATAGCAGCAAGCTAGTATTCTGGTAGTTTCCAGATGTCATTTTGGATATCATCCAGACATCTTGCAACTGCTACATGTTTTTGTAACAACATTAAAAATAACATATTATGATCATGTGGACTTACTTCTATTTTCTCTCCTTTTCCAGCAACTATGGAAGCTACAAGAAATTAAGAGTTTTTTGGTTCATTGCAGCTGTCACGATTCAGAGCAGGGCGGCAATGGACGGATTGGCAGACACTGTTAACCCCCGCCCTCCCACCGGGGGAAGGGAAAAGCAGGAAAACGGAGAGAGACTGACAAATTGAATATTAAAAGTTTTACTGACAACACTCATAATATTAACGATAAGATAAATAAGGCAAAATACACAAAACCGATACCGAGTCTCCCTGAGCTGGGTGCCGCGTGGCTGCCGGGCAGGCACCAGCAAGTCCCGGACTGGATTCACCAACAGATGGGAACTGGACTCAGGAATGCACGGATCGCAGTCTGGATCAGGATCACAGGCAGGACAACGAGCAGAGCCCTCTTCAGAAGGCGGCCATGGACGAAGAGAGCAAGACCCTCGTGATCCCCCAGCTTTACCCTGCGAATTATGTATATCACAGAATCACAGAATCACAGAATAGTAGGGGTTGGAAGGGACCTCTGTGGGTCATCTAGTCCAACCCTCCTGCCGAAGCAGGGTCACCTACAGCAGGCTGCACAGGACCTTGTCCAGGCGG
>Ga0065711_1041545_pt1 | contig 16065 bp, 16 predicted proteins | sample Hoacrofraction12_FD_59098 | JGI IMG/M metagenome (GOLD analysis project Ga0065711, IMG submission 59098) | Hoatzin crop microbial communities from Cojedes, Venezuela - Epithelial fraction 12 v2 (version 2) | ecosystem: Host-associated > Birds > Digestive system > Esophagus > Crop | place...
TGAGGCGCGGCCCCGGGGTGAGGCGCGGCCCCGAGCCCGGTGGTGGCAGGGCTGGGCGCGCTCCCGACCGGTCCCGGAGGCGCTGAGGGGGAGCGGGAGCGGCGCGGCCGGCGGGCAAAGGAGCGCTGGGGCGGCGCGGGAGGAGGAGGAGAAGGGCGCGAATGGCGCACGGAGGTTACGTACCTTACGGTCTTTGCGTAGCCACCATGCGTAATTACGTGGTTTACGGTTAACTGAGGTGAATTAATTGGGAGCTGTGGATGGAAGCCGCGGGAATGCGCCGCAGTCCTGTCACAGCGGCTGAAGGCTGGGTCTGCAGACAGCTCGGGTTTAAACAAACGGGCTGAGCTCCCCGACACCCGTTCTAAGCGTTTTGGAAAATGGAGGGAAAATTCAGGGGGACTGGAAATACCACGAGCATCATCCCCACGTGTGGGAAGATGAAACGCGTCCGAGGAACACAGAAAGAGCGAGTGCGTTAACCTGGGGGCAGCAGCAGGAATAAGATAAAACGACCATGTAAAACTTCGTGAAGAATTAGGTGCCTCACAGACAATGAGCGTAGAGATTAAAGGCTGAACAGCGTATGCTCGAAAAGGAGATGAATCCCACCCCCCTGAGCGTTGCTTCCTGGGAGAGCGTTTTGAGATCTGGTTAAGTCAACTGATGCTATCGTTAGCATCACATAATTGACATTCCCTGAGGAATTTGACTCGAGTGTGGCCTGACAATTTAATTAAAGGTGGTGGTGTAAGGCAGCAAGGCAAAACTTGAGAATGACCTTAGGAACAAGTCCTGCATCTCGGTCGTTAATTGGAAGACATAAATGAGTGGGCTTTTCCAGTCAGCTCCTCCGCTTCCCAGTTCTTTGTTCAAATACTAATACTTAAATTATCCAGAAGAATGTTTATAACCTTTGTTGTTAAAGTTTATGGGTGACAGCCAGGCGGGATGATCAGTCAGACGATGTTACTGCTGCAGCCTGGTCTGACCTTCCCGGTTAGATGGTTCCATGGGATAAGGATCTGTAAATAATGAAAAAGACTATGGGAAGTCTAGAAAGCAGGGTAGCTTCCTACCACAAACACAGAGGTGGCAGAGAATGGCTTGCAGGATTGTGGGAAGAGTTGATTTGATTGGGTTTTTTTATTTTTCTACAGAGGATTGAGTTGGAGTGATGGTGTGTGTGCACATGGTGTTGTTAGAACGGGCTACTAGAACGTAATCTCCAGTTACAGTAGCTCTGAAGTAAGATATGAAAATACTGGAGAGTTCAGAGGAGGCCACAAAAATGCTCTGGTTCTGGAAAACAAGCCATGTAATGGACTAAATGAACTTAGTTTATTCAGGCACATCCAAGAGAAGAGGGCTGAGATGTGACTCAGCCACTCTGTGGAAATCCATGCCTATGGGAACGTTATCTGATAGCTGAGTGTTTTCAGTCTTTCCAACAAAGGCGTAATGAGATCCGGTAACTGAAACTCGAGGCTACACAAATTCTTTTAAATATGACACAATTTCCTAGCAGTGGTGAAGATTAATTGTAGGAATAGTTTACAGGAGAGGTTAAAGGATTGTCATTATTTGGAGCTTTTAAGCTGAAATGATAACAGTTTTGAAGATGGGCTTAAACCTGAAATGTTGGGCAACTTACTGGTGCAGGGATGCCCGTGTGGTTGGGGGGAAATCGGTGAGACTATCAGTGAGTCACCTCCTGGGACTCCTGTGTACTTCTTAGGCTGCTTGGCTGCAGAAATAGCGTGCTTTTTTTTTTAATGTTGCTTAAAGGGCTGTAGTTCTAAATTAAGACAGGTTTAAGCAATCTTGCGCTTTTGGATGAACCTCTGTTTCAAAGGGGAATTCCCCATGCCGTTCTTGCAGAGGAAAGGTACGTTAAAGTAGTGTGTTTCTTCCTCCACTCTTCTTTGAATCGTCAGAGTTTGGCCACAGAGAGCAGGCCCCGAGCTGGGCAAGCAGGTGTCATATACTAGTTCAGAGAATCCCCTCCCTCCTTTACTGTATCTTCCCCACATGTTTGCAGTCTGGTGCAGATTTGAGGTCAGGAAGGGATTTCTAGCAAAGTCTGATTGTTAAGGCATCATAAGAGTTTTTCCACCCTCAGCAAGAACATGGTTTTCATGCTGGGACTTTCTGCTGTCGCTGGTTTTTATCTCACCAGGTTCTCATAAGGGGATTTGGGGGTCTGTTTATCTGAATGAATTGTTTCAATAGGATGAGAGTGCTTTCCAGGTAGTGGGCTTTATAAAAGGGTGTTGGATGATGGGCTCCACTGCAGGATCTGTTGATGCACTCTGAAATGATGACTTTTTAATTGAAATAAATAAATAAATCTCCCTGTGCTTCTGAGAATAGTAAAACTCTGCCTCTTCCGTAGCGCTGTGTGTTTTGGTGTGCTCTGAGGACTTGCTGCCTCCCTGGTTTTATATGGGAACAGGCGTCTGCCTGTGGCTGTGTGTCAGCTTCTTGGCACAAGCAGCACTAATAGCTGTGACCTCTGGTTCCAGGTTTTTTCTCACTGTATGCACAAGCAATAGAGCAGGAATAATCAAATTCTAGCATGTGGTGTACAAACAGCAAAATGCATGTGCTGGAATGTAAATGATCCAACAAAAAACCCTCTGTTTGGAGTTCTTACGGCAGTAATGCTGTCTATCAGAAACCATAACGCTCACCTGCACAAAGTTCTGTTGGTGCTTAACAGTTTAGCAGTTGCAGCAAACTGTTTGCAGCTCTCTTTGTTGGGGGAGCTGAGCATGCTGCTCGTATGAAACCGCATCAGACAGATTTGCAGTGCACAGGGCACGCGCAGAAGTTCAGAAGGACTCAACTTCAACGCTTCAGATTGTTCCTCTTCCAGTGACACAGAGCAATGTTGGTCCTTAATGTAAGTCATAGCAAACAGGAACTGGCAAAGCTGAAACAAGTGCAATTTCTGTTGTTCTTCAAAGGCAGCTTGGAGAGAGGAGAGAGGCAGAAGCAAGCTGTCTCTGTAAACGGACTCGGCGGTGTGAGTTCTCTGTTCAGCTCTGTAAGGAGGCTCTGTGATGTTATAGCTTGGGTCTTAACGCAGAGGTGGATGTGTTCTGTTCAGAGTTGGTAAGAGGAGCAGGTCTGCGCATTTATATTCTTTGACAACCAAAGCAGTTGCTCCTATGAGTAAATAATTTTACCCAAACTTACGTTAAATGAGTTGCTGATGTGTGAAGTGCTGTAGCCTGAGAGGAGAGAAGGGGGCGAGGGGGCACAGGCCACCTCTGGGCTGACTAAAGAAACAGTTTGACAGAGGCATTTTATTGGAATTAAGAGTGTTCTTCTCCTGAACCGAGTTTTAATATTTTGATTCAAAAGCTAATTACTGAGTTTGTGTAATATACCAGTGCCTTAAAAATATTTATTTATTTTTTTGTTCTCTGAGGATGCTTGGTGCTGTGAGAGGCTCCTCGGGCAGCTCCCGTGTGTAATCACGTGTGTTGGAGGAAGGGATGGCCACAGAGCAACTGAGAAGTGTGTGAGAGGAACTGAATTACAGTAACAGACACAGGAGATACACTAAGTGCTGAACATCTTGCTGTTTCACATTTTGATCTTTAATTGAATAAATGTGTAGTAAACTAATATAGTGTAGGAAGAACTATGGTAGATATCAGTGATTAAAGTCAAAAAAATTCTTGCGGGAGACATGAAAGAGGGGAGTGTGTATGCGTGGGATGAGAGAGGGCTGAAGAGAAACTCCAGTTAGATTTCTATCAGAAGAGATGTCTGGAAAGCTGTTTTCCCAGAGGAACAAAGTCTTGTTTCTTTTGTGAATCCGCATGGAGGTTTGGTGTTGCAATGTGACCAAATGGCATGAGCTCGGAACTGGAGGCTGAGAGTCTTGTCCGGCTGTTTGAAATCGGGAGTAGGCTGTCCTTTCCCAGCTGTGCCAGCTGCCTGCTGGACAAGTTGGGGAAAATAATGCTTTATGGTCTGCAGATAAATATCGAGCAAGAAAGCCCTGTTTATGTAATTAACAACTTCATTTGGCTCAGCTTTGCCACTCGCTTGGGCATAGTCCTTGGTGTTGGGTCTAAGCAGAAATAGACCTGTTTAAGGGTTGAGGCAATTGTTATTGTGAAAGACATTTCTATAGAAGAAAAAAAAAATTGTGTGTTACTAATTCTTACAGAATAATCCTCTTTGCAATGTCTTCTGCAAGAAATAGGTGGGCCAATGAAGCTAAAGAAAGATTAAATGTTTGGGAATCTGATCAGACCAGAAGCAGCTGAAAATCCTTCAACTTCTGTCTGATGACCGGTAAAACATGAGCCCTGTTTCTTCTCTGACCAGTACATCCCACTGGCACAAAGTTGTGTGTTCCCTGTACTTGAAGTTGCAACACTGTGGATCTTGAAGGAGAAGGAAATTGCTAATGAAGAAAAAGTAGATGTAAAAATGGAAGAATTAAGCAAGGGAAAGAAAGTTCTAATTTATATTGTATAAATATTTGAACAGCAGCAGCGCTAGAACCGGTTCTGAAACCAGTGGGTAAGGCATGGTTGATGCTGGCATCCCAATACAGAGCTGGGAGCTGCGGCTCCTGCAGGCCTGACCTCCGCTGCTAGTGGTGGTGGCTACTGACGTAAATAATGGTGTCAAAGCCTCTTTTTTGTGTCATAGTGTAGAAGCTGGATATTCTGCTCAGTGCTTCAGTGTTAACCGTTACTGACTGTTCATGGAAGCATAGCTGCAGGCTTGGATCCGTATAGGAGAGTGTAGGAGATGTGACTCCCGTGCGTGTCGCTGAGCTTAGCATTACAGTGGGTTTTGTTAAACGTTACCAAGCTAGAGCAGAAGATCCTCTAGGTCTACATGTATTCATGCATTTAAATAAATTCCTTTTTATTACATCTCCAGCTCTGCCAAGGATATGGTCACACTTCATGTTAAGTATAAATGTGTGGCTGCTGTCATTTTAGACTGTTCTTTTCTAATTAAAATCATGCTGTTTTTTCCTATTTCATGGCTAGCTATACCTATACAATGTGATTTATTCTTGGCTGTTGCTTATTGTGCGTGCAAAAAGCCGAATACTTTACAATAGAAGGGGTTAACTTATGCCTATGCACATAACTGTGCGGTTCCATTACAAATGTCAGAAGGCTTTTCACTCTTGCATTTTTCCATTTTTTTATTCTGTGCTGAAACTTTCTGCTATATGGTTCAAAAGGCACTTTATGATCATTTTTGATTTCCAAACAAATTCATTGAGCCTTGTTTGGGTTACATGTCCATGAAAGAAAAGTTTCTTTTTCAAAACCTACAGGACACTGTCTGTCCACTGCTAATCTTTTTAATGTCAAACTCTGCCTGAACCTCCGCAAGGAGTAAGCTGTTGGGTCAGGAAGAAAGTTGGCTGGAACGTAGCAGTGCCGTGAGGGATGTTTGAAAATGTGCAAGAGAGCACAGGAGGAACTTTGCACTGCTTGGGAAATACTTGCTGTGTAGAGCTGCTCCACATGGGTTTGCTTAGATTATACAGTTGCCTGTAAATTTTTGGAAAATATTCCTTGTGGACTACATTCTCCCACTGTTACAAACTAAAGGGAAATGTGTTTGGCTTTTTGAGAAGGACAGTGCAGGTTTACTTTACAGGATAAATAGCTGCTGTTTCAGATTGTGCAAAGCAGGTTTTTATTAGATAGGCAGTTGAAAGCATTATTGTTTGTTTTTTGTTTTGTAAGCGGTGGTTGCCACTGGCTCGTTGGGATGGATGGGAGTTAAGGTTTCCTGATTAGGACAATGGTTCTCCGAATGGTTTAGAACATCGGTATGGTGGTCTTGTTAGTCTTTTGTGACTCTTAGCCACATGATCTTAACATTACAGTAAAGATGTTTAGCAAGAAGTAAAAGCATTGGCAGGCACTTTGGTTCAAGAAAACATTTGATGCCTGCCAGTGTCTTCCTTTCCTAGATAGCACTTAACGAGGTGCTGGAGTTGGGATCCGTGGAGCTGAGGTGTTGTGTTGGTGAGCGTACAAAAAGCTCCGCATGCTAACAGGCCTGTTTGCTTCCTTGCAGCTCGGTGGTGGCAGCAGAATTCCCCAGGCATCACTGGGCAGATAACGCCTTCCCCGTCCTCCTTCGGGTGAGTTTGCTATGGCTCCGGACTGGGTCTGTTCAAAGGCATTTGACCATATGGGGGCAAACTCCACGCTTGGCAGGGTACGGGCAGCGCCGCTGAAGGATTTCTTGCCCATTCCTCGTCTCTGAGCTTAGAGAAGGATCATTTTCAACTTCGATTACTTTGTGGATTCTTCCAGCTTATGCTCATGGCTTGGGTGTTTGAGGGACAACTGGGTGGGTGCCTTGGTGCTGGACGGGGCGGGAGGGAGAGGGCAGCGACTGCACGGGCTGGTATGGGTGTTCTGATCCCACGCTGAGCAGCTGTGCCCTCGCTGCGGGGTTGCAGGTCGGTCTTTAAGTGGAAAAGTCCTGTTCTGACAATTTGACAGTGAGGTTATTAATTTCTGTTCTGGTGATCAGTATAAGCTTTTCTGTGTAGACTTTGTTTCTGAAAGTAACACAAGCGTCTTCTTTTTGCAGATGTTTTGTTAGTTTAAGTAGGTAGGTGAAAGGGAACTTGACAGCAAACCAAGTACAAGTCGTACAGACTTGTAGAAAATACTGTTTCTTCACTGTAGTTTGTCTGGCCACTCTTAAATGAAGACATCCTTTCAAATAATTAATATCTAATGGAACGGTGGTGTACTAGGGAATAGATCTCTGAGGATTTCATTTTTATTTGTGAACTTCATTGATGATATTTCCTTTTTTTGTAAAGATTGATTTAACTGCATCCTATGTTGGAAAGTTGCCCAGCAATTCCTTGCAGATAAAGTAGAGTGTGTGGAACTCAGTTCATAGTAAACATTTGTACTGGGTTAACTGCCCTGGGATGCCTCTGGTTCAGTATCCCTTCTTCTCTCCGAGTGGCAGAACTGGGATTTTTCCCATCTTTTTGTGCAGTATGGCTGCCTACTGAGACATTTACCAACGAGGGCTTGCATAATTCAAGGAAATATTAAATGCCTATGCAGGAGCAGTCACCAGTTAGTGTACGTGATCTGTTTCCCCCTTTTGTTCAAAGGGAGGTGAAGCTTGGTGTTTAATGAGAAATTTCTGGGAAGTCTCGTTTGGGGTTTTTCTCGTCTCCCTTGCCTGTGTTCTGAAATGTGGCTGCAGCTTCGTTAGAGGGCACTCTTGAATAAGGCACGGTGAGACTGCTGGCAGCATTCACCGCGTACTCTGCAGAGAAACAGTCCTGATGCAATGCAATTTGCCGCCCCAGAGCAGAAAGTGTGAAGCCCGAGGTGGGTTACCCTGTGTACCTCGCTATCTTATGATGTCAGGATTGACAAAGTTACGGGCTGATTTAATGCTTGTGCTGTATATGGAACATAGCAACTATCTGTTACATAATTCACTGTAGTTTTCCAAATGTGGATTAATGAATTTAAGTAACTTGCTTTTCTCATAGCCTTTACCCCATAAACTGCCTTGATCCCACATTTGTATCCATTTTGGAACTTCTTTTTTGTATCGTTGCTATCATCTTAAAACAAATAAATCCTTTAGAAACAATAAGTTGCTTCAGAAGCTCTTGGGTTTTAATTCCAGCCCTTACATAAGTTCTTTCTGTGCCTTTGACAAATAGCTTGTTGTGTCTTCTTTCACGTTCCTTCTGTAATAAAGAGGATAATGATACCTTGGGAGAATTAATCAATGTATATAAATGTGCTTTGAAAACTGAAGTGTTCTAGAGTTTTAAAAAATATAATTAAAATATTGAACAATGCAGGAGTCAGGGAAGTAAAATGTAAGACCATGATTACTGCTTAACTGCTTTGGTGCTGCTTCTGTTCTGGCAAGATTATAGAGCCAGATTATTTGCATTACTTTTGACTTTTCTTAATGTTTTTAGTTTTTTTGTCCAAGGAGAAGCATTCTTTATATGCAGGAGTCAGACTGTCTGTAAACATAAACATAATCTTAACTTTGTCCAAAACATACCTTGTTTTGCTTTTAAAAAAGCATACCGAACCGGTGTGACTTGAACCATTTTTCTGCGCAATTAGCGCTGAATCATACCCGCACTGAATAAGCTTGGCAAGACTGAAGTGCAGATTTCCTATGCTGGAACCATGCCTACATAGCATAAACCTCAGCTTTAATGTATTGCTTTACTTAGCCTCTAGGTTCCCACTTCTGTGTTAGCATTCCTGCTAGTAGCTGGGTCCTACATAGCCACTCATGGGTGGTGCCTGTGTGCCTCTCAAAGACGAGAGAAGAGGCATCGCGTGGGGACGTGACTTGAATAAAGTCACAGAATAGGGCAGTAACAGCTTGGAACAGGAACCAGTTGAATGGCTGACTGACCGTCTCCTTACTGGGAAGTATTCCTTCCAGCTGGGACTGGCACGTCTTTCTTGCTGTGGGTTTAGCTTTACTCAGAGCTGACAGCTTTGTCGTCTGTGGGTTAAAGATGGCAGATGTTGACAACCTGAGAGCTTATCAAAGCAGGTTCTGTGCCACAGCCAGAAGACAGCTTGCTGTCCTGAATAACTGTGTGGTGCTTCCATGAACTCTTAACAGCCATGAGACTCCGCTTCTCCAGAATGAAAGCAGAACAATAAGAAAAAGTACTTGTCAGGCCATCTTGTTCCTCTCCTAGTTTTCATGTCCTCTTGCATCGTCCCTTTCTGTCCTGCTAGCATGGCTCCTTGTTAGCTTTTTGTCAGAGTGGTTACCTGGAGTAAGGAAATGAAGCTGAGATGCTCCTTTTTGGGAGCCCTTCTTGTCTGTCCCGACCAGAGGGTACGTGAGGAGGCAGCAGAAGCTGAGCTGAGACCTGGTACCGTGTGGGTGGCTGCAAATGTATGGAAGGAAGCACTGTGGAGAGACTCCTGCGGACTGTAAGGCAGTTGATTGGAACAAGGTGAGCCACTCTTACAGTAAGGTCTTGGCTAGGCAGCCTTGCAAAATAGCCGTTGGGCTAAATGCAGGCAGAATAAACTTGTATGCTTCCCGTCTCCCTCCACCTGCAACAGCAGCTGCTCTGGGGCAAAGGCAGTGGGCCAGGGAGAGTGAGCAGCCCAGGCCTGACCCTTGAGCTGCTGTGTGGGCCCCTGGACAGTTTCGGGGAGTTGGGAGTAGGGCGGCAGACTAGGCAGGCGGGATGGTCAAGCTGCCAGGGATGGCATCCGAGTGACTGGACCAGCTGTAGTTTCTGAGGAAACTTTTATTTGCCTGACTGGGAAAAGGAATTTAAGGTGAAAAGGAATAAATAAGGGATTCCGTAGCAGAAAAAAACAGCTACACCGAGTCTAAAGCATTTTCATATGTGGGGCTGGGGATTGTATTTTTAATGGTTTTGAAGAGCTCAGCTCTTATGATTTCTGTAAATTATATTAGAAATGACATTTTGAATGACAGAGGCTTTAGGCAGAATCTTCACCCCCTCAGTGTTATGCTCCGTCCCATATGTAGATGCCCTCTCACATGTTTTACCACACATATAGTTTGGGTGTTCTAAAAAATAATAGTAGTCTAGCAGCCAGTGACAGCTACAGAATGTGCTGAAAAGGGGCTCCAGCATGCTTGTGTGAAATACTTTCTTCCAGTGTTGAGTAGCATCTCCTACAAATATTTTCTCACACATTTCCGTGGAGCTGAAAGTGTATTTTTGTGATGACTTAAGTTTTGGTCTTTGTCATTCTTTGAAGACTAGCTGGAGTTGTGTGGTGACATGTTTGCATGGATTAGCCAATGCCAACTTCATGGCATGTTGTATTAAATGTAATTAGTAGATGGTAGTGTCATGTTTTGCTTTGGCTCTGGAGTCAGTTCCAGGTACCACCTGATTTTTATTAAAAAAGACGATTGCAGTTCTTGGTCCCATCTGTGGTTACAGTGTCACACTAAAAATGTTCTGCCAAGTCCTCCTTATTTTGCACTGTGCATCAGCAGCGGCTTGTCGTTTTGGATCTGGAGACCAAATGCATATTTCTGGGGAGTATTTTGAGGATGGTGTTGTGATTGTAGCTTCCTGAGCACCTCCCTGCCCTTAGACTAGCACCAGATTGATGTTCTGGTATGCCAGGTTATTGTGTGGGTCTTGGAAGACATTGTGGGACATATTGTTGTCTGATATTGTAGAATCATAGAATGGTTTGGGTCGGAAGGGATTTTTAAAGACCATCTCGTCCAACCCTCCTGCAGTGAGCAGGGACATCTTCAGCCAGACCAGGCTGCTCAGAGCCCCGTCCAACCTGGCCTTAAGCATTTCCAGGGATGGGGCATCTCCCACCTCTCTGGGCAGACTGTGCCAGGGTTTCACCACCCTCAGCGTAAAACATTTCTTCCTCGTATCCAATCTGAACCTCCCCTCTTTGTTTAAAACCATCACCCCTTGTCCTATCGCAACGGGCCCTGCTAAAAAGTTTGTCCCCATCCTTCTTATAAGCCCCCTTTAAGTACTCAGCTGCAGTAAGGTCTCCCTGAAGCCTTCCTGTAGATTGCCCAAATATATGCATCCCCCAGAGCTACATACCTATATAAGTAGGCAGCAATAGGCGGCGAGTTTCCTGCTTAATAAGAGTGAAAAAAACACTACTAATAGAATTTGCGGGAGGGAGTAGAAGGTGTTCCTAAAAACACAGGAGAGAACCATAATAGGGGAAAGCATAAATTTAGGCCAGTCTTCTGCCTAATGTAACAATGTAAATGGAGCAAGCAACTTTTCTTTCTTTTTTTTTTTCTTCCCCACTTTTTTCAGTAGGAGCAGTTTAGCTAAGAGCCCAGTGGTGCTGGCTGGCTGACTTGTCATAGGTTTAAGTGCCAAAAAGTAAGTATTTTTAAGTAAAGCAAATGCAAAACTTTGGGGATATGCTTGAAACACAAAAGAAAACGGAAAAGAACAAAACTGAAGAAACCCTTTTGTGTACAGTGTCCAGAGCAATTTTAAAATGCTCTTGTTCCATGCCTAAATAAATGGTTGTTTCAGCCAAAAAGAAATCTTTCATATTGATTTATTACACCAATTTAGATATAAGCCCTCTGTGCCGGATTGTCAGTTTAATAGAACAGCTTGCTTTCTCCTTTCAGATTTAATCCACATGTTGTTGTATCAACAGAGCCTTTGTCTCAGCTCAGTTACGAGTTATCCTTTTTTATAAAAAAAAGGAAGTGAAAACACATGGTTTTTAACAGCTCTATTATAAAAAAGCATAGGATGACATAGCGAGAGGTGATCATCAAACAGTGACTCTGCTTTGTAGGTAACTTCAAAGTGGTGCTGCAAATCAGAGAGTGAAAAATGTGCCTTTCACCTCTCCCCATCACCGCGGCTGTGGAAGGCCCGACGGTGACAGGAGGAGGCAGCATTATCTTTAGCCAGGATTTCTGAAGGTTTTTTTCCCCCAGCTTGTGCAGTGATGCTAAACATGCTCTTTTTAGTTAACTCTAATTTCCTTCCTTTTTTTTTAAGGGGGACTTATCCAGAAGTGTATGCAATTCACATTTCCTTCCTTCCTGCCTGCCTCCCCTGCAGAGAAGGATTTCTTTCTTGGAGCCCTCCTGTTTTCCAAATGGAGAGCAATTACTCTCAGGAAACTCATGAATTTGGTATTATTTCTATACTTGGTTTTGTGAGAAAACATTTATTTTAGTATCAATGCTTACTTGCTACCTACATGAGGGTTCAGAAGTGCGTGTTAGAGCTGCTGGATAAAGCAGTTTACTGCATTGTTTGATTATAACCTTTACTTGGACCTTATCACGCAACCGACTCCTGTAGCATCGTGAGTTAGCTCTGAAGATTTACTTCAGTGCACGCTGAATGGGCAGCTTGGTGGGCTGAACTGCAGAACAGTTGCAGTGTCTTTGTTTTGGTGCTAGCCTGGTTTCTTCCAGCTTGTGTTAGACTCCTGGCAGCCATCACAGCCCCCCTTAATTCTCTGCCCAATATCAGCACAGCAGATCCCAGCTCAGGTGTCAATAAAATTATTTGCAGTGGTGTGATTTTAAAAGAAGCTAACAGTAAAGTGTCTTCTGGCAGTAGGAATTTGTCTGGCATTTAAAAAATGTGGCACGATCCTATTCTACTTCCCAAAGTTATAGAAGAGTGAGAAAAGATCCACCTTAGAGGCTTTAGTAGTTGGCGATGGGGAAAAGAAGGTCGTGTTCTTGCTGCCTGAAGCAGACAGCAGGCCTGGCAGTGATGTTGCAGCTCTGAGGAAGGAGTGGTCTTGCTATGTCAGGCAGATCCCTTGATCCACCAAGCTCTTGAAAAAGGAACATGAAATCCTTGGCAGCGCGTGTGCAGCCGCTAGGAACTGGTAGCGTGCTTTTGTGGAAGTTAAACTGGTCTGGCTTTGTCAGAGGACTGGTAAGCCAGGTGCTGGTCAGCAGCCTGTGCTAAAAGCAGCAGTCTGTTCATGTTTAAGGCAACTTAGATGCTATCAAATTCTCTGGATGTTAACTCTGTAAGTGTTTCTTGCACAAGAAGGAAAAAAAAATCCATCCCTTTGGACATGGCTGTGCAATGCAGCCTTACGGGGGGTGGGGGTGTGTTTGTTTTCCTGCAGACTGGCCTGAACTGTTTTGGCACTGCCTGCGTTTTTCATGTGAGAGCTGAGCATACCTTTCCAACAGAAGATAAAACATGGATCTTGGGAGGATTTTACTTTCTAAGCTCTCTCAGACAGTCTCCTGTACTCAAGTCTGCATTCTACCAAGTTTAGTTCTCCAGGCCTTGGTATTAAGGGATATTTAGATTAGGTTTGTTTCCTTTTCAGTTTATCACTGTTCTTGGTGGCAGCTAGCCATTATTACTTCTCAAAATAGCTTAGAACTTGAATCTTTCCAGAGCAGTTTTAAATGAAAGGGGTACTTGACTAGCAAGAACAATTTCTTTATATGTGGATTTTGCAAGGCATTGTACTATGTTGTGCTTTCATCTAAAATATCCTTGGGCAACCTCATCCGACTTTGAAGTTGGCCATCCTTTGAGCAGCCGATTGGATTGGAAGCCTCCAGAGGTCCCTCCCAAACTATCTTACTCTGTGATTCTCTTTTCTGGTAGGGTTCTGGCAAAGATGCTGCTTTTGGCTTTGTTTTTATCTCCCTTCATGCTCAACAGCTTTCATCATGTTCCCATCGTAAGCTTTTCTTTAAACTGAAGTGATGTGTAAACATCAGGAACAGTTTCTAAACTGTAGCATGAGTTTCCTTCTGTCATAGCTTAGACTGGTTTTTATGCTGCCATATTCAGAAGATATGAAGAATCAGGGGGGTTTTTATTGCTATTCATTAGGAGATGATAGCGCTTTTTTTTTTTTGTCTCTTAGAGCAATGAAAAAGTTTTACCATGGGGCAATAAAAAGGATGATTTTCCAAAAACTAATGGGTCTTGTCCTTAGGTCAGCTTTGTTCCTTTGCATTCTTTCTTTGTTGGGAAGCTGCAGAAGAAGGGAAAAGAGCCTTGTTGTTATTTGGGATTTATAAGACTGTATCATTCCTGCATTTTGAGTGAGCATTGCATTTTTGAATTAAAAACTGAAGTTAAGAAAAAGGGTATTATTTTTTGGATATTGGTATCTATTATCCAAACATATTAGCTCATACTGAACTCTGTACAGTTTTTTGCTTAAAATTTAAGCAGTTGCTTAAGCACTTTGAATAGTAATAAGCTTAATCATGTGTCGTACTAATTCAAAAACTGTATGCTTGACAAGCGAATGCTGACAGTTTGTTGGCTTGCTTGGATTTAGGATTTTTTTTCTGAGGGCAGAACAGGATGGTGGGGCAATTAGATGGAGTTACATGTACCAAGTGTATAATTTATCACATATGTGCTCAAAACTGAAGTTGACTAATCTAGTCGGTCATGCTTGCTGTATGTTCAGACTTTAACCTCTCTGTTTAGATTGCCAACGTGGTGCCAATTAGTGGGACTCTGATGTGGACACTAAGGAGTATAACTCACTTCACATGGGTTACCAAACAGCTAGCAGATGTTAAGCTAATGGTTCTTGGCTGCTACCAGCCCGACTTGGATTTCAACCCAGAGGTGAAAGAATTTATTTCTCTCCCAGTACGATTTCCCTTGGGCCATATTGTCCTGAGCACCAAGAATTCCTTCAACTTACTCTGGAAGATGATGTAAACATTTCCCCTCCCCCTTAAACCTGTTCTCACGGTGTCTTGTATGTTCCTTTATTTTTATGTTAATTTGCCTTATTTGGTATTTGCTGTTCTACTGGTAGGCTTTATGATAAATGGTGAATGAAAAAGCAAACACTTTAAACACACAACTGAAACGCTTAACAGGAGAAAGCTGTGCTGAGTGTGTGATGTGGTTCACGTACTGTACCTGCAGCTACATCACACAGATGTGACAGAAGGTCTGTCCTAGGATTACTGTTACTACGCTGAGTAGAAAAGGCCGCATAAAGTAGTGGATCTGGCTTGCCTGGGATCCTGCCTTTCCTTGTTCTCATTGCTGGGTGTTACACTCTCAAACCCTGTAAAAAGTGTAACTGCGAGGCCCATAGTTTTTCTTCTAGGGATGAGTCAATGCTGAATAACTAAGTGGCAGGTCCTGTGGCTTCGTTGGCGTGCTGTAGAGCAGTAGGCAGTAGTTGTTCCTCAAGATGATTTAAAATATGGTATGACATGTAGTGTAATACTGGGAAACATTAATCACTTTCACTTTATTTTCTGTGCTCTTTCAACTGCTAGGTTTGATAAGGGGGTCTTTGTCTATAAAACTTTAGCAGCTTTAGGAGCAGAGGTGGGGTAATGGAGGGCTCAGCTGAATGAACAATAGCACTTAAATACTTATTGACGCTTAAATCCCATTTCATAACTCACTGTGTAGTCATCTGACATGTTTAACCAATGTGTGTAATATTAGGGCTGATGCTTCTTGTTCTTTCTCCTGTGACTTTGTCTTTCCTTCTCTGAGGATTTAGCTTTTGACCTAAAAGTGTTGTCTGTAGCATTATGTCCAGCATTCAGTTTTTCAGCAATTTTTTTTACCTTGCTCATTTTATATTTTGATAAAAGGTAGGAGTATTAGCATAACAGATGTTTGTAAAACAAAATCATACTTAATGAGAAGTTTTCAGTATTAGCTTATTTTCTTACTGATGTGCTGGTTTGAGGTGTCAAACATAATCAACATCAACAGCAAGAGCTGGGTGAGAGTTAAATAACTGTCATAGTTATTTTTCAGTGAGCAATGAAAATAAACTGCTTGCAAGCTCCTGTCACTTGTTCTTCTTGAAGGTTCTAAAGAAAATGTTTCATTCAGTGAGGCATTTGATACTGTGCTTCCAAAGAAAGCAATTATTTTTAATTTCTTGGGATGAGCAGAACTGTTTCTATCCTGTGGATTCATCTTTCTCTGTGTTTATATATTCACTAAGGACAATATAACAGAAGTAATGAAAACTGTTATTCTGTACTTAGATGATCATAAAATCATAGAATAGTTGGGGTTGGAAGGTACCTTCAGAGGCCATCCAGTCCAACCCCCCTGCAGTGAGCAGGGACATCTTCAGCCAGACCAGGGTGCTCAGAGCCCCGTCCAACCTGGCCTGGAACATTTCCAGGGATGGGGCATCTCCCACCTCTCTGTGCCAGGGTTTCACCACCCTCAGCATAAAATATTTCTTCCTTGCATCCAGTCTGAATCTCCCCTTTTTTTAGTTCAAAGCCATTGCTGCTTTTCCTATCACAACAAGCCCTGCTAAAAACATTTTCCCCACCTTTCCCACAAGCCCCCTTTCAGCCCTGGCAGGCCGCAGTCAGGTCTCCCCGCAGCCTTCTCCTCCCCAGGCTGAGCAGCCCCAGCTCTCCCAGCCTTTCCTCCCAGCAGAGGGGCTCCAGCCCTCGGGTCATTGCTGGGGCCTCCTCTGGCCCCGCTCCCACAGCTCCAGCTCTGTCCTGTGCTGAGGGCTCCAGAGCTGGACGCAGGGCTCCTGGGGGGTCTCAGCAGAGCGG
>Ga0065711_1041546_pt1 | contig 16065 bp, 10 predicted proteins | sample Hoacrofraction12_FD_59098 | JGI IMG/M metagenome (GOLD analysis project Ga0065711, IMG submission 59098) | Hoatzin crop microbial communities from Cojedes, Venezuela - Epithelial fraction 12 v2 (version 2) | ecosystem: Host-associated > Birds > Digestive system > Esophagus > Crop | place...
CCCCCCCCCCAAAATGAATCCCACTGGGAATAAGACCCAGCGGAGAGCAGAGTCTGCTCGCAGCTTGTCGGCAAAAGCGTGGGGTTGTGCTTGGAGCTCCTTTACACGACAAGGTGTTTTAAATGACGGCATTTTCAGATTCCTGCCTCGTAGTCTCATGTTTGCAGTTATACATGACTGTGTTTCAAAGACTGACGTTATAGATGTTGTTCTTTGAATAGGCAGTGAGTTAAAAAACCTAACAAAACCAGAACGAGAAAAAAATGGCATTGACCAAATATTCAGAACGATTCGGAAAAATGTTCTGTCTCTCACTAGCCTTCAGATAAACCCAATTACAGTCAGTTCCCCGCAAAGTTACTTTTAAAATTATAATGGCGGTGCAAATTTCTGGGTGCCAGCGGGTGCCCTGAGCAAATGGACGTGCGTTATATCTTCTTTTCACACAGCGCTTTCCTTATGCACTTCCACTGAAGCTTATTCTGAGCTGCATTTTGGTAGGCATCCAGATGACTTCAGGCACGGGTGTGCTCCAGCCGGATTGTTAATACGAACAATGATTTGCAGTAGTGAAAGCGACACCTATCTGCGTGATACTCGTCAACGTGAAAGGATGGTGCAGGTGGCAGCACATTAGCCTCTCTGTTAGTTTTGGTCAACACTGCCTCTCAACAGTTGTCACACATCTTTTAAAAAAAAAAAAAAACAAGTCATGTGAGAGACCAACTGGTTGCACACTAATCAGCATTGCAGAAGGGAATGGCGAGGAACAGGTCGGCCTAGTTGTACAGTTAGAAAGAACCGGGGGCTAAATATGTCAAGACTCTGCTTTAGCCTTAATCCAGCAAAGCATGTGTTTAATTTTAGGTTCATAAGTGATTCACTGACATCAGTATGGTTATTCTCATGCTTGAAACTAAGCACCTGCAAAAATGCCGTGCAGGATTGGACCTCTCCCTTCAATACCCTCAGTGTTCACACAATAGTGCCCTTTGTAGTGTCTGAAAACCTGGTTCCTCAGCTTCCTTTGCCTGCAGTGATACTGCACGATATGAGAAGCAGGTAGGTTACTTTGGGCCCAGTCCTGCTGCGAGCTCCGCTTCGTCAGGCGTCAAAGCCGTAGAGAGTCTCTCTAACCCAAGCCTCTCAAAGCCTGTTTGCACCGACTGCAGTGATGATGAATCCAGGCTCCTGTTGCATTCTTCCCCCATCAAACTGAGTCTCAGACTGTGGCAAAACAACTTCAGCCTGGTAATTTACAATCATTGCTGCATCAGGGGAACAGCTTTAGCTGGCATAAAACTTTTGCGGTGCCTTGTTGTGACAAAATGCCCTGTTTACTCACAGCCTCCAAAATTCCGTAAGTGACTGCTGATTAGGACACTGTAAGAATACTGTCCAGTAGACTTAAATGTTTGTTTTCCTAAGCTTCCCAAAAATCTTGCTTAGTTCCCATATGGAAAATGTTCTGTAAGTAGATAGATTGTTACCGACTGAAACTGCTGAATTAGCCTGAATATGAATGTACAATGCCTCAGTAACATACATCAGCAGTGTGCTGCAAGACACAAAGCAGAATGCATGTATTTGCATGCAGCTAGTCATAAACGCTTATGCTCTAGTACTAGATGACCTAGGGGGGAAATGAAGTAACCTTGCAAGTGGCTGATTAGAAAGGAAAAATGTTCTCCTGTCATTAAAGAGTGACTGAAGTGGGGAATAAATTTCCAGACCAAAGACATGAACTAAAAGAATTTGAATTACTTTCTGATGCTAAGTATATCAGGCATTTGGACTGTGGCCATTACTGCAAAACTACTGTGCAGTGAGCCAGGAGTCATGTTCGTCGCGTAACTGTCACTGCGGAGGAGTGGGTGAGGAGTGCCCTTCCCAAAGGGCAACAGCACGCTGGTTGCACGGACTCGTGTCGGAGCTCAGTCACGCAGCAAGTTATTACGTCTGTGAAGTGCCGGCTTGATGCCTTTCAGGAGTGGCTTTAACCACGGCAGCGGCTTTTTGTTTTGATATCAGAGACAGGAAAAATATTTGTGTGCATATGTATTCATACACAGATTAAATTCTACTTACAGAAAATAGAAACTACCCCTTAAAAAGGGCTATTGCAGAGAAGAAAGCAAAAATTTCAGAAGCACATGCCTTGTGTCTGGCTGTTTTGTACTTAAACACATAATTTAAAGTTTTGAAAATTGTTAGTGTCTAGTGGGTCTTTCTAATATGAATGGAAAGTGCAATAGAGGGCTTATATACAACTACAAATAAGGGTTTTGAAGCCTAGCTTTTTCTAAAAATCTTAGCAATTATGTAGCAAGAACTTGAACAAACCCATATGTTTATGTCAGGTTCGAAGAAAGAAAAGCATGTGAAAATTTTCTTCATAGGGCACACTTTTCTACTTGTTATTAAACTATTTATGATCACATGTATTTGTATAAAGGGTTTTTTTTCTTATTTTTTTTGTATTTCAGTGTCTTACCTTGTGATGGTTGGTGTCAGAATTACTATAGAAATGGCGAAAATGTGTTGTTTAAAATGTATGTGTCAGCAAATATTCATGCATGGAAACTCGTGAAATGATGTAAACAGATACAGAGGGCATGGCCGAAGTCTCAGTAGCAGAACGTGTGTAGTATGCAAACATCACCAGTGCTGTGACATTTAGATATCAATGTGCTTTTCACCCGCCACTTTATTTGTGCTTTTTGCCTTCTCTTCTGTAACATGCAGACGGTGGTTCCAACACCCAGGTCCTGTCACTTGGTAGAGAAGCTGCCTGCTGTCCTCTGTCTTTGCCCTGACACTCTGCACATCTCTGACTTTACATTCGCAGCAAACCTCTTGCTGCCTTATCACCTAAAGTGTAGGACTCCCTTCTCCAGAAATGTCCCCTTATCTGCAAAAAGAATCGAGACTCTGAATCGGGTCTTTCATTTCAAAGATATGAATCCAAATCTCGTCACTGCAGTACAAATTACACAGGAATTTGGCCTTTGCTGGCTTTGAAGCAATAAGGCAAAACATGTGCGTAATCACTAACATCTGTGAATTTACACATTTCGAGGCGCATTTCTAAATGAAAGTAATGTGCTCTCTGAAGATGTGATGAGTTGAGCAGGCATAAATCCAGCAGCTATACTGGAGGCTGAGATGCAAATAACAGTAAAGCCTTGGCTTCAAATGCTCACAAGGTTTTTCAGAATATAGGCTACACTGGGCAGTAGCTTTATCATAAAAGCTTTTAGGAAAAGCTACAGACCATCATGTTAAAAGTGGCACAGATCAGAAATAAATACATAAAGACAGTATTTGTAGGAAGAGGTAATAAAGACCATATTTGGATAATATAGACCATATTACCTCTATTCGTAAACTTGAACTTGCTTATGACCTTAAATGGTCACTGCTACTGCAGCAGCAAAGGAAGAACACACTGCTCCCAGGCAGGATTCTCAGTTTGAAGTATCTATTTTCTTCTTTACACTCAAGAAGTTTTAAAATATCTAGCAGTTCATCAGTAACCCACCCATGATGTAGCATTCTATTTTTTTTAAATAAACATTGCACAATCCAAAATGTCTAATGAATCTCCTCTGTGTCTCTGCACATTGAAAAGGGGGCCTGCACAGAAGTGCTGTTCCCGGGATCCAGCAAGGGCCTCTTGACCATAGTGGAACTACTCTAACCATTTCCCCATCACTCTGTTTAAAAACCGTTCCTGTGCACTGGGAACCATTTGAACATTTTAATCCTGGTAATTGTTTGGGCCTGTAGAGGACTTATCTGCACCTAAGAATTGGAGTTAGTGTGGTAAAAGTTGGAGGTTTTTATTTTCATTTTTTGTGGCTCTGCCTGAAGCACACCTAAGCACCAAGGCACTCCATCGTCTGCATCTGGCTCCCTGACCGGCCGGGTTGGGCATCTCTTGGGGTTCACTGTATCTCCAGCCTGGCTCGCATCCGCAGATGTCCTTCCTATGGAAACCAGGGATCTGGGGACGGATGGCTGTCATGCACATGGGTTTCACCCCAAAATGTGATCCAGACATGGCATTCGTGCACATCTTGATTCAGAAACTAAGATGTTTCCCAGCTTATGGTGTCTAGACATAGGCTTAGTGCTTCTGTGACAACAATTTACGTTTTCCTGCACATAGGTTTCTCATCTGCATAGTGAAGGTATTAATGTGACCATTGTGCTGTCCATGTTGCTTGTTTGGAGTAAGAGCAGCCTCCTGACTTCCTTGTTGAGAGTTAAGACACGAACATTCTGATTTCTATTTAGATCTCTAGCCAGTATAATAATTAATACATGCACAATAATTTCTTGCAAAGTGTTAGGGCATCTATACAGAGAATATAATAGTATCAGAAGTCAAAAGAGCAGATAAAATAGTTTAATCTCTCAAGGATACATGCTTCTTTGCTACACACCTGACTGTGGTGATGACTACGATGCCACACACCACATAAATCCAGAATGCTTATAACAAAACATATGTCGCACCACCTGTTCTCATCCAGCTTCACTTCTTTATTTAACTAAAACAACTGCAAGTGAAATGCAGACTTTGAGCCAAAGAAACACTTCAGCCAGTGTCCAATTTCAAAGGGTTCATACTAAAATTGTATGTAGAGAAATCCAGGAAGAATAACTTTGGGAATTCAAAAGCATAAAAACTGGCAGTTTCAAATTCCGTACTGGAAGACGACCTATTTTTAGAGACAAATGAGAATTTCTGCTTCACTTTAAACCTGTTCTATTTCTGGAGCTCCAGCCAGCTGCCTTCCCAGTAAAAATGAATAATAATAATAGCTACAACATGTGAACACTGGCCTTCTCACAAGGGCTTGCAACTTTAAAAATCATTGCTAATTGTTGTTTTCTGTTGCTGTAATCGCATCCACAGCCACACTCACCTTCAGTGAAAGCAAGTTAAACTTTTGGCAGCAAATTTTGAGTTAGGAATTATTTTAGGTAAATAAATGCAATGCAAGCTATGAGGAAAAGAATGTGTATCTAGACACCTGTTTTTCATTTATAATATTGGATTAAGTTCATCTCATCCTCAAGGCAGGAAAAGGATCATCTGAATCCATCTGTAAGAAGTTGAATAGATGATAACTTATGCAAGAATGCAGAAATTCCCTTTCAACTAGAAGTAAGCAAAATGGGTCACTGGTAATTAAATTATTGATTAACTTGGCCTGCCACCCATTCCACAATGCAAACTGATGTTTATTCATTTAGACAGCAACACATCTCAGCACCCTTCTGAATACAAGAAAGCTGACTGTTTGAACTGGTAGTAGCCTCCCAGTTAATACGTGAATATGGTTTTCAAAGCTCAGTGCTTACTGGGCCAGAAAGAAAAAGGACAAAACACAGTTGGTTTTCATGCTGTCAATATGAGGACTCCATGGCCATCGAAATTTTATAGTGTCTTTTCTACCTGAGAACTCTCTGACTTGGTGGCTCTTGTAGCATATAGTCAGTATGTCATTGGTTTTCTCAGCAAGCGAGAAATGAACTGTGAGCTGGCAAGGGCCAGATGAGACCTCCCTGATCACTTACCATACGTGTGCACAGGGCATGAACTCCTTTCATAATGATAAATCGAGATTTGGAATATATACAAAACACAGCATTAGAGTCTTTTACTTTGGGAAAAGCCTTTTTGGCTACCCTAATAAAGTCCATTAGGCTCTGCATGCAGAAAGGCTTTATTACAAATGAAGCAATGAGGCATGTATGAAAGAAGATGCAAAGAGTGGGTACCAGGTTACCACAGACATATGTGCACGCACGCACACATTTACATACACAAAGGCATGTGACAATTTTTCAACTTTCACTATGGGGTTAAACCACGACACACTATATGAACAGCCCATAGTCATTTCCTTCAGCTAACATACACCATCCATACTATGCTGATGTCCCTAACTTATGGCTGATATCAACCATGAAGTCTGGCAAAAATAAGTAAATACAAATATAATTAAAATACTAGCAAAATTAATATCAGTTTTGCCCCAAAATACAATAAATCACATCTGTAAAACAACAATGGAGGAGTAGAATATCCTTATTGCTACATCACAATTTTTCAACAAAGGGTTACAACTTTCAAGTAAAAAATCATTGTCATACATGATGACACAATTGTCTCCAAAAATAAAAAGGAAAATAATAATTAAGGCAAATCCATCTGTTCATGCACAAAAATATCCTCAAATAAAAAAAAAAAAGGAGCAGTAATCCAAATGGCAAATATAAAACATTCTGTACTAACAAGTTGCCTCTGTTTCACTGTGTTTGCAGCTACACTAATCCTTTTTTTCCTCACTAGTTTCTGCATTGTTAATTGCCAATACCAGTCATTTTCATTACAGAAGTCTGAACTATGAAACAAGAGGAATATAACAAGAGGAATATAATAGTTAATCAAATACTTTACAAATAGAAGCACTTGTATCATGGCCTTAAGGGCATTGGCTGATTTCAGATTGGAGGTTTATCTTGCACATCATATTATATAGTGTAAAATTTGAATATAAATAGTGAGAGAGAGAATTAGATAAGTAACACCAAAGCAACTTCAGCAACTTCTCCAGTGTCTTATTTTTGCAAACCAGCTGCATATAGGGGCACTATTTTTTTCTTATTTATACACTCTAATCTTACGTAGATGTCTTGCTGACTTACCCAGTTCTTGGTGCTTGTTCCAATTCCTTTTTTGGGAACATATCAAAGTGAGAAACCAAATACAACTTCTGACAAGTACAATTTGGCGAGACTGTTTTCAGAAAGAGACCCTTAGATGGGTTCTTTATTTCATCCAAAGCAAAATTTGCAGCTGCTAGGAGCTGACTGAAGACCTTCCAAATTTTTCCTTTTTGTTGTGGATCTTCAGATATCACTGTTTTTGTAGATATCTGCCCAACATGCCTTGACAGCTACTTGATCTCGTATTATCTGATAAGAAAATGTAGAATAATTTACCACTATTAATAATAAACTCTCTTAAGTGCTACTTTGCAAACACAGAAGCAAAGTGTACTCACATGAAACGAGCAATGTATGAGTATGCCCCGACAAGTTTCCCGTCTAATACTGGGAGCCTCAGAAAGAGAACAGCACCAGCTCTTCTTATGCCCCAAACCAGAGAATACAGGCAAGACCAGAAACCAGGCAACTGCTGTGGGAAAGAAGAGTGGAGATTAAAAATATGAGGAGGAAGGCTCCTATAACAAATAGGTTTACAGAATGGTTATTAAAAAAAAACACAAATTTTACTGTCTCATTTGTACTTTTCTGTAGTTTTGCCTTCATTCCCAGGATAAAGTCTACTCCTTATGACTTCACTCCAGCTGGTTCTGGGGAAGGAAAGAGAAAAGGTTGCTGGGCTTTGCAGCATGCACGGTGCTCAGCCATAGGCACTCTCCTCTGAGCTCCCTCGCACCTTCCATGCAACCTGGCTGCTCGAGGCTCACTCTGCCTCTCAACACTGTGCTTTCTGGCACTCGCAGGGCTGGGAGCATCCTCGGAGGTGCAAACTGCTCTAGGAATAGAGATACAATAACAAAAGGGACCAAATAAAATTTTTTTAAAAGGTAGCCATGAAAAAGTTAAAAGGAAACTGAGTCCACTCCTCTCCCTACAGCTGTACAGAGGCTTGGGGGCATGTCTATGTACTTTGGTACCAGTAGTTGCACATCTGCCATACCCATCGCCCAAGCCTGGCAAGCCATGAAGCTATATTAACAGAGCCCCGAGTTTCAGGTAATAAAAGTTCCTGCAAAGCAGAATTAAGTAGCTTATACTACACGAGCGTGTTTGTATGGATGTTAGCCCTGAGCTGGCCCTTGTCTTGCGAGTTCAGAGCTGCAAGTGCCCACGCCTACCCATATATACACAGCATAGAATTCTGTGTTTTTCCGTTCTCCATATACATGTAGATACATTCCTTCTTAGTCTCTCAGAACTATTTTTCCAATGAATTTCACACAGCTGGCTCCAAGATAAAGCCTTAGCCTTTTCCTTTTTCATTAAAACAAATTCTCTCCTGATGAATATGGATATAAACCTGCAAACCATTATTTCTTTCTCTAGTCTTTATGGATGAAATTCAGTTCTGGCACAGATGGCTGTATATATCATCCTGTCCCAGATGAAAAGATTGCAGTAAGAGGGGCTGCAGGATCCTGTGTTCAAAATAGCTCCCAGACTTAGAAAGGTCTCAGCTCCACTGCTTAGCTTGCTTCATGGTGCTACAGCCTCAAGCGGCGACCTTTGAGATGCATGTGTCTGTGAAGCCAGGGATCCCCACAGCTGCGCAGCTTGCCTGGCAGACTAAAGCAGCAGACGTGAAGGTCTAAGTCTGCAAATGCTAAACTGCGGGCTGCTCTCCCTCAAACTCTCTGTGCTGTACTTCTAACGCTGCTGCAGGAATATCTGCGATCTGTGTGCTCCCCAGCACGTTGTTCCTTGGACTTCAGTAGCACCGCTCACAGGAGTAGAATATTGCAAGGAAAAAAACCACAGTTTTTGAGGCTTTTACGATAGAATATTTCAATCTCTTTGTGGATTAAGCTGACTAAATGGAAGTAAAAGGGCGTTTGCTGCATTGCCACTTCAACTATAAGGTTCCTACAATTCAGCACTAAAGACGTTTATCAAATCCCCTGTTAACACACTCCAGTACTGGGTCACAAGCTAAGACTGATGGAATGAAATAACTTGTGATTGTGGAGCACATGTCCAAATGAAGCCATAAGTGCGTAATTCTTTGCCTTAAGATTACACCTGAACATTTCTTACAGATCTCAAGCCCTTTGAACTTTAAAACTTTACAATAGCATAATTGATCTTAATCTTTTTCTAAGCACTTATCTGGTATATGAAACTAGATACTCTATACTGTGATTCAGCCTTCAGGCTTTAAAAATTGTAAATACAGTTCCTTTGAAAAATAAAATATAAAATCAAATATGATATATCTAATGATGGTATTAGACTTTTCAGTTCATGGTTTTATTGCTGTGATTAATGTACAGCCCCTCTGCTTGAGAAAAAAGGAGCCCACAACTGTGAGAAGAATACTTGTCCTACACAACACAAAGCAATATTAATAATTGTCTTAACTGAAAAATCATATTGGGAAGGATGTTAGCTATGTAGGACTGCTTATAACACACTTCATCAGGATCTTCTTCACTTCCGTCATGACTATGTCATTTTAATACCCATTGATGTCAAACTCTGCAGAAGAGAGAAATGCTTGGAGCACCGCTGTGGAGCAATGCCACAGGAACATTTAGGTGCTAAGGCACAGTTCAAATTCATTACCCAAAATTAGATGTTGAAGTGTCCATACCACCTGGTGGGGTATGAAGCATCTACAAATGGGATCTTTATATGGCAGCGCACTGACTGCGTAGCCAAATACGCAAACCAGCATGAAATCCGGAGAGCAGGGAACGTCCTAGTGTCTTCCCTGGGGGCCTGAGGACACAGCACCCTGCTGCCCGATCTGCTCGTAAACCGCTCCGTCTCAGACCCAGCTGGTCCAACCTTAAATCTCTCCTTGATGTGCCATCTCAAAAACACTGTGAAATCTCAAAAAAATCCCCCAAATGAAGCCTTCTGTACAATAACAGGGCAACAGAGCACTCCTCCAAGAAGTACGAGAGCTTTTCGACTTCTTTATTCTGTCTGGTGTTATTTAAGTATGTCCCTTGCCCCATGGCCCTATCCCACAGTTTTGGAGTAAAGCGCACACCCTTTGCTGAAGAGCATACCCAAGCCTCCCACGGAGTAAAGACTTCAGCAAAAAAAAACCCATAAGTGATGATACACAGCTTTTGCAAGATAAAGCTGTTACGTATTTCTGCATTAATGCTTTATGCAAATGCCGCTATTATGTCCTTTTTGTACAGCTTTGTATCATGTTGTAAAATTACTGATGCGCTCCGTAGGAGGTGTGAGACCCATCTCCCAAGTGTCCGCCAGTCCAAGGGCATTTGAACACACTCATCTCACAGGAAAAACCTCACCCCCAGACTGCACATCTGGTGAATGAGGTGTTCCCACAATTAGTACCAAAAACTTATAGGGATGTCCTTTTATTAAAAAATAGTAGTTTGCATTTCATGAGAATGTCAAATCAGATTATCCCATCTTTAGAGCAGAAAGATTAAAAGCTGGAATGGGCATCCTGGGCCAGACTCGCTGCTTCACCTACCATCAGTGAAGCAGAGCTGGAAACTCTGGGAAACTAGTTACAGCTCTTTGATTCTCTGCCTAAATTTACCCTGCTGGGGAAGCCTGGAGACTGGCTTGCTCTTGCTGGAGAACAACCATCACTCGTGATATCCTCTATTATGGCTATGATGAGGGTGTAAGTGGGGTGGCTGGAAAGCAAGAGGCTTAGCCCTTTCCTCACTCTTTATTCAGTGGAAGGATGTTAAGGAGTTTTCATCAAATACTGCTGCTCCACTCATCCAGAAATATCGGAGGTGGGAAGGCAGCAGGAGCACTCAGGTGAATCCCTCCAGGGCTCCCTTGGCCCATGCTGGCACAAGTAGGTGTAATCTCAATCTCATGGGTCAGCAGAGGTGAACTCGGGAAAGGATGTCTCTTCTGCTTTTAGGGCAGGAAAAAAACATAAATTATAAACTTAACGTAATGTCTACAAAAAGCTAGCTCAGATATCTTCACATGATTTCCGTGTTGCAGATCTCAAAACTTTGCCTTAAAACTGATCGAAAATGGAGACAATGCATGCCTTAGAAGAAGCAATGGGAGCCAAACCCAGAAAATATGCTGAAACATCTGTTTATTTGTTTTCTCCACGTTTTTCCTTTTTTCTGTAATACTCATTTTATGGTTGCACCACCAGGTGCCAGTCAAGAGCGGGATGAAAGGATGCAGAAATAAAGCTGCAGTTTATGCATTTGAGGACTCAGGTGCCACTCTAATATGAGACAACGTAGTTCTGACTACAGAACATCTCACAGGCTTTAGGACACAGAAAATAAACAGTACCAAGCACAAACACTATGAAGACTCATTTTAGCCCTTAGCCTCTTATTCCACTGTTTTGAAATGAAACAGAAACTGCAACAAAAATTCCTGAGAGCTGAATTCAATCTCCGTCTCAGATATGTAGCTATTTCTCAATGTTATATGACACTCTCCAACCTGTCATGTACTGCTATCACTCAAAACCATTTATAACTTGTTAACAAGGTGGTGAAAGGGAGCTGAATATTTTCCCAGAACGGTAGTTACATGTTTTAGTAAAGATAAATATCTTGATCATTTTAAGCACACATTAAATAGGGGGGCAAAATAGCCACCTTTGACATCTAGAAACAAGTTAATTTGCTAGAAGGTGGTGCAGAATTTGTGCATAAATTATTTTAACAAAAATTAGACTGACAATTGACAGCACCAAGAAATATACCACAGATTTCTTGATAATTTCATACCTACTATTATTATAATAGAGAGAATACTGTAGGACAAACTCAGTGAGAGCTAAAGAAAACTCAGGCCAGGAAAGAATAAATTACTGTGGTCTTGACATAGATTTCTCCCAGGGAACAAGCGTTGCCAAGTTTCTGAAGGGAAATCCAATTGCAATTTTTATAACCCTCATGGATTTCTTTTTGCAGAAAGTGGATCATCTGCAGCAGACTGTGGTGCATAAAGCACCCTGCTTTCACCTTTCCTTGACGCAGGCTGTTCTCCAGGCTTCACAGACCATTTCCACATGCTCCCCTCTTCCCTCTTGGTACACGGGAGCTTTCTGCAGGGAGCAGAAGAAACCAGCCCCAGCCACAGGGCCAATGCCATGGAGGTGGCCCCTGCACACACCAGAGGAGTCCTACATCTGGACCATGGCGGGACAAAGGCTGGAAGTTTGGATTTCCCAGATTCCTTCACAATTATGTTTATATTTTTGTGCATAACGTAATGTTATCTCTTCTTAGATCAAAGTCTCCTACTATTTCGTCTTCCTTTTGGGAAACTGATCCAAATTATGCTATTCAGTGATCAGATTTATATAATGTCAGTGACTGAAGAAGGTAGATTTAGTATCTCTTAATGAATTACTGCAGATGCAAGACCTTTTGCCATGTATAAAAACTTGTAACAAAAGGAAAGATGGAATTAGTAAAGAATCTGTGGAGTGTAATGAGAAAAATACAAGGTGTCATGAAAAATATAAGCAATGTTAACTTCATCTCCACAATCTAGGTAGGAAAAAATAATGCTTCTTAAGAGCTTAGCAATGCATCTATAAAAGACTCAATCTTGAAAACCTGAATTAGAAGAAACTCGGTATCTGTGTCAACATTTGCAGAAGCAAAGTTCACAATGAAATGAGGTTTCCCTCTTTCCGCTTTTCAGTTTTCTTTTCTTCTCTCAGTCTTCCTTGCCCCTGCACCCTCCACCACGCAGTCTCTTCTTCCTTGTTTGTTGCCAGAATGCAGAAAAGGTCTTTAAGGAATTTTTTTTCCCAGCCCCTTCTGATGAAAAAACATCAAACTGAGATGCAAATAAAAATTTCATCTGTTTTCACATGTTTTAAAGTGCCTGACTTTTTGTGTTTGTAATTTTAAAAATTACTTAATTTTAAAACCTCAGACTTTAAAGGATATCTTCATTATGCCCTGAAAACTGGCACAAAGGCCAAGGCCAAAGAAAACAGGTTTTAAAATGAACATTTGTTACTTTTTTTTTTTCTCTGACAAAAGTTTATGCAAGCAGCTGCAATAAATAAATAGTTAATCAGCTGTATGATACTTAACGCTTTGGATGTCAACTTTAATCTACAATTTTAAAAAGAATCGACATTTTTTTGTGCACTTCCCTACCTGCATCCTAGGTTATGTTTCTGGGGTAAGTACATTCTCCTGTCCTCAGCCAGCCATCAAGTGAAAGCTCTGTGCTCTCATTTTGCATGCGTTTTGCTGCTAGCTATGCTGCTGTCCCAGGAGAATAACAGAGAATTTATGACAACTGAGTCACTGGCACTCCTGTGTCCAAAAATGCAATCTTCAAGAGAAACTAAATTATTGGGATACTACCTGCAGGCACAACTGGGCATTATTAAAAAAACCCAGGGCTTTGTGTGTTGCCTCCATAACATTTGCTAAATACAATCTTAAGGTGATGAGTGTGTGTGTGTGAGTGTGTGTCAGTGTATAAAACTAAGCTGTACAATGGTCACATTTGGTACAGAGGAGACATGGCTGTAGAAAATGGGTATCAGCTGCTTTTTCAGTCCCTTTACCCCAAGCTTCTTGGTGGCCAAATTAGCCCTCAGTATCACATGTGAGCAAGTCTAACTCTACAGAGCTAGAGCAAAACCCCAAGGACAGGTGCCACTCCAGCTGTCCCGTGTCCTTAGGACCCCCTCACCGAGGGGCACACATTTCTTCATGCTATGGAGGTCCCCAGGTAGCTCTTTTTTGAGCACCACATGCTACCTGCTAATACACAAAGGCTGAAGCAAAGATCAAAGGAATTAATCCCGGTTTGGGTTTATGCCACTTAAGCCCCCATCTGATTTCTTTAGGAGAAAGGAACTGCGTGTGCCTCGAGGCAGAGCCCAGTTGGGTGGTGAAGAGAAATGGGAGCGACAGCCAGCCACAACCCTCCCCGGCTGCCGCCTCCCTGCAGAGGTGACCCAGCTGCCAGAGCCGCAGGCCATGCTCAGAACTCGAGTTCCTGCTACTGCATGGGAGTCTCACAGACTGAAAAATAAAGCTACCCATCCTCAGTTCACAGGCAGGCTGGTCACCTCCTGGGGCTACGTTTGCTGCCGCAGCCGGCTGCAACCCACCAGTCTACCTGTTGTGCAGAGACATAATCTGGTCTCCTTTACAAAGCAGAAGTGCTTTTGACCCAGAGCCTGGATTAAAATCCAACTTTGAAGATTTGCTAATTGGTTTTACACTTAAAGCTTTCCTATAAATTAATTTAAAGACCCAACAATTATCTTAGAAAGAGAATTTCCAAGCTCCACAGCTTTGTTGTTGTGACCTCCTTCATAGAAGCTTGGATTGGAGGAGGATCCCTTTGCAACCTCCAGATATAGGATATCCCCTTCTACATTTTACCTCAGGACACCTCAGGTGTGCCCCAGGGTACAGACTGAAAATTATTCTCCCAAGTAACACCCCCACACACACACAAGGAACTGGGGTCAGATGGACAACACGGAGCCACGACCAGTCCACGCAGGGATTCCTGCACATAAGCCTGGTGCCCACGAGGTGGGCTAAACCCACCCCTCCATGAGTGTCAAATACAGCCCAGGGTCCTAAGCAGCTCTTTTACAGAGCAGAGCAATTAACCAATCGTATAGGAAACTTGATTCTTTGCACTATTTTGGAGTATTGTTTTGGGGTACTTGTGCAGTTGCTCTGGTTACAGACACTTAGGCAGCCTTGTTTCATTGCTATGCCAGCTCTGTAAATCCTCATGACTGATAACTCTTACATTAACGGCAATCACTGGGAAGCAACCTGCCGAATTAGAATAAGGACATTACAATTTACGCCTAATAAATATATGTGTACAAAAGAAAATGTATTAGAATATATTCCTAGGAAAATGCATCATTAAAAAGAAAAGGATGGCACACAAGATAACTCAAAGGTTGCATAACCTTACAATCTAATTGAGTACATATGCCCTAAAAAGTCTTACATATGCTATTGAGCTAAGGAACCATTCAGGAATTTTATCTTTAAAACCTGTTACTGTTATCTGTTAGTCCTCTATAAATACCATTTGCAGTAGTTTATAGACATCAGTGACTTGTGCTGAGCGAAAGATCATTGCTGCTCAAATGTATATAATTTAGACCTCTACGTGTTTCAACACTAGTGCAACTAATTTTCACCTTACTCAGACAGAGGGAGTGTGATTTTGGAGATTAATATGTTGATTTTTTCCCCCATTGCCACATACCATAAATAATCTATGACCATGCTGTCTTCATCTGTCTTGTATGTACAGTTACCCTCTTCCCTCCAATCGTGCCTTATAAGCATGTAAAAAAACAATGGTTTTTTTCCAGAAGATAAATGTTTTTACTGCTTTCCGTTTTCATGCTATTGAATTGGCTGGTTTACATCCCTAGTTTCTTTTACATCTTTAACTGTTTGTCTTGCAAGATCCCCAGCTACCTGTCCAGCCCCTGCTCCCTCTCTGAGGCTACCTTATGTTTCAAATAGTTTGTGATGTCTTATTTTTTTCTGATTATAGCTAATTCTTCTCATTCTACATAGACAAAGTGGTTTTTGTTAGATTAATATTTAACCAGGCCAGAAACTACTGAGATCATCTGACCTAACTCTGAATAATAATGGCCACAGGACTGCCTTGAATTAACTCCTCTTTCAAGTGGAGGAGACCTCTAGAAACACATATGAACTTGATTTAAATGATTTCAGTGATGGTAAATCTACCACAACCCATGATAAACTGTTCCAGAGTTTAATTAACATCTCTATTAAAAATGTGTGCTTTATTTGTAGTTTACATTTATCTGCTTCATCCTGCACCAACTGGATGTTATTAAAGGCTAGTTTGTTTAAGAGTTCAAAAAGCCTTTTCATAGTGAATTTCTGGTTTTGATATAGGTACTTACACATTCATTGACTCTGCCCGTGAGGCAAGTTTTCAAGGACTCTGGTCATTCCTACAGTTCTTCACCTTCTTGACATGTAGACGTGAGACTCTGGCACTTTTTTTTTCTCTGACTTCCACGGCCATCTGAAGCCACAGTCAATATTTCAGTCTAAACTTTTAGTCTATACTTGCCTATTGATGCATCTGAAGATGGAAATTGTCTTTTTCATAGAATCATAGAATCATAGAATCTCCCATGATATCCTCCTGGGGAAGCTGAGGAAGTGTGGGCCGGATGAGTGGTCGGTGAAGTGGATAGAGAACTGGCTGAATGGCAGAACTCAGAGGGTTGTCATCAGCGGCGCTGAGTCTAGTTGGAGGCTGGTGACAAGTGGT
>Ga0065711_1041547_pt1 | contig 16065 bp, 15 predicted proteins | sample Hoacrofraction12_FD_59098 | JGI IMG/M metagenome (GOLD analysis project Ga0065711, IMG submission 59098) | Hoatzin crop microbial communities from Cojedes, Venezuela - Epithelial fraction 12 v2 (version 2) | ecosystem: Host-associated > Birds > Digestive system > Esophagus > Crop | place...
GTAGCTCTTCATCTTTCTTGAACTGGGGAGCCCAGCACTGGACACAGTACTCCAGATGAGGCCTCACCAGGGCAGTGTAGAGGGGAAGGAGAACCTCCCTCGTCCTGCTGGCCACACTCTTCTTGATGCAACAGCGTTATTCCCAACAGCGTTAGCACGAGACGATCACTCACGCGTGAAAATCTGCCCGTGTTGCGCAGATCTCTCCTGCTCACGGCCCCACACCAGGAGCAGGCTGCCCGAGAGCGTCGAGCCCACAGGCGCACGGCCGCACGCGCTAGCCCTACGCCTTTGCACCGTCCATCCTATCCAGTTACCCTGGGAAGGGTTACACCGAGGTTCTGCGGTGCTGCTATTGTTTGGAGTAGCCAGTGCCGGAACAAACTCGTTCCTTTACCTTTACGCAGGCAGCGAGGAGGCAGCGAGGAGGCCATGTGGCACCCGGCAGCACATCTCCAGGGTCCTTGCAGTGACCGTGCAGGTCGGGCTGCCCAGGGGAAAAGGTGTCCTACAGCCAGGGGCAGAAGGTGGATGAAAGCCATGGGGTCTGCAGCCCTGCCGGAGAGCCCTCCCCGCTGAGCAGGCGCACAGGGAGGCGTGAGGGGAGCTGGAAATCTTCTGCTGGACAAACCCAAGGGTTGGACGGGGTTGCTGGGAACAGAGGAGCTGTGCTTCTGCCTTTTTTTTCAGGTTTGCTGTTGCCGGGGAGAGGTTTTAGGCTGTCATCCAGCTAATTCGCACCAGAGAGACAAGCACTTGAATTAGTTGCATTATCTGCGCCCGGCTAAAGTGGACAAAGGATTAAAGTGTGCTGAGCACCACCACCGTGATTTGCATCTCGGAGCCCCTTCCCACGGGCCCCCTCCGCTCTCGGCCTTTTGTTGTTTGTCGGCTGGGAGCCAGCCGGCAGAAGAGCCCTGTTTACAGAAGCCATGCCTAGGTTAATATTGCAAAAGACTTCATCAAAGCTTGTAGTCGCTACTGAAGCAGAAGTGTCTAACCGTGAGCCATGAGCTGACCGGGCTGCGCACACAGGGGACGAGCCGCCCGCGCCGCGCACGCAGCCACGCGCTCGCTGCCCTGCGCTTGACCAGTTCTGGTCCCAGCCTGAGGTAGGAAACTCACTTTCTGAGCGTGCCGCCATGGCGAATTGGAAATAATGAGCGAGGTCGATTTTAAAGCTGCTCACAAAACTCAAATTTAGGTATTGTTTTAGGGAAGAACCACTATTTGAGTGCTAAATATTGCATCATGCAGTGACCTTATGGGCGCTTCTTTTTAGCTCATGCAGCTGCCAAAGGTTCTTTTTTAACGCGTGTTTATTCATGTGGAGAGGATGGGGAACGCTATTGCTGTAGGTTTCTTGGTGCCGGTCTTGAAGAAATCAAAATTGGGGTCTCTCAGAAGAAGCTCTAGATCTATACAGAGGGAAAGCAAAAGCCTGTCTGCAATCACTGGATCCTAATTAACGGCTTTAAAAATGTTTTTTCACCACTAGGACTTCGTGGATAGGCACAGTTTTCCTGAAAGGTTCACAGTGAGCTCCGCTGCGACATGCAGGCTTTGTATGTTTCTATTTTTCTTGGCATTTGCAGAGTTTTTCCTCCTCTTCTCAGCATGAGGACTGAGTGACCTTAGCAGTTGCCAGCAAAGGGACTCCATATGATGAAAGCAGGTGAAAGGGAAAATAAGGGCGGGAACTAGGTAAGGCCAATTCGTACCTCAGAGGAGGTGTGGTCCTGTTCTGTACCTGGCTGTGGTCACAGTCTTGTGAAATATAAAAGGGAAAGGCAGTTGTTTCTCGAGCAATCTGTTGCCAGGATCCTGTAGTGAATAGGAAGGGAGGTGCTAGAAGAAATGCAGAGCAAGAAGTCTGGAGTGTCAGCGGCAAAAGGTGTGGGACGCGCTGGTGCCTCTGAGCCTCGGGAATACCAGCAGCTCTTCTCTGCAGGCGTGTTCGCCGGGCTGAGGGTTGCATAGTAGCTGCACTCCCTTCCCCAGCAGCCTGGCTCAGGAGAAGAAAGGAGCTATCATGTCCCAAGGAGGAGCAGCAGCACGCGAGGCTGCCAAGTACCAGGACCGGGGATGGGCATGGATGGTCCTGGTCGCCGCAGTGCTGCTGCAGGGGCTGACGCTGGGCTTCCCCTGCTGCATCGGCATCTTCTTCACAGACCTCCAGTATGAGTTCCAGGCCAGCAACAGCGAGACGTCGTGGTTCCCATCCATCATGGTGGCCGTGCTGCATGCAGGCGGTAAGTAATGGCCATGGTAAGTAACGGCTGCAGGGAATGCCCTCCACCACCTCCTGCGGGTGTGTTGTTGATGAGGGGCCCTAACAAGGGCACTTTTAATATTTCATTGAGGCGGACGGTGGAAGGGCCAGGGCGGTCTGAGCAGACTGGCTGGTCAGCAGCGCACAGCATCTCCCACCCGCTTTGATGCACACAGTCCAAAGCTAAGTGTCCACAGATACCAACCTCCCTTTTGCCACGCTGAGACAACCAAGACCCTTCATCAAAGAAGGTGAATCCCTTTCTCAGCCCAGCCTCTCCAGACCAGCAAGAACTTAATTGTTTCCCATAGCAGCTCTTTGAATAAGCTGGCAGGTAGTCCTGGAGCCTGGGTGCTTGCTTCGTTCATTTTCTGTCCACAAGAGCACTCTCCTTCCATGTGCCACATGACAACTGTGTTCTTCACAGCTGACAAGATGCCAGAAGCCAAGCTCCTCCAGTCTGCTCGCTGAGGCAGGGTGTTAAAAGCAGCTCCTTGGGCGGTGGCACAGAGTGCACACCCAAGCAGGCATCAGTGTGGACGTGAGCATGGCTGGATTAACGCAGAATGTGGGTCAGGCGGCACCCTCCAGGTGAAGGGGGATGGAAGGAAGGTTGTGTTTTGTGGATAGTAGAGGGAATCACTGTTTTTTTCCTCAAAGAAAATGTGGGAGCTGCACAGGACAGGGTCCCCAGGTCCTCTACCCAGAGGGATATTTCTGCACAGAAAAACAAATCCCCAACAACTCAAGGACTTCCCAGAGAGTGGTTCAGGTTGCTGCTGACCCCTCCGTGTGCAACTCACGTGCTTATTTGGTAAAGAGACTACCCAAACCCCACCAGGCAAAAGCAGCAAAGTATCCAGTAAGGCCCACATATCTGAGCTGCTCTCTGAGTTCACACCTGTCCCCTTCCAATACTGGTGAAAGGTGACACTGTAGTATGAAGGAGAAAAAAAGCATGAGTCATGCTGATGTCAAGGCTGTGGAGGGTTCAGTCTCTCCTGTGCAGGACTTGGCTGACAGCCACCTGACATGGGAGACAGAGATTGTACCTTAGCAGAAGCAGCTGGGTCCAGAATTGCAAGGTGCAAATGAAGAGAGACCTCAGAGGAAGCAAGGAGGGGAGGAATTCAGACTGAAGGTCAGCAGAAATAGAGCAGTGTCCTCGGGGCTTTGGATCTGGAAGCTGCTGGGCATTCCCTGTGCTGCCTTCCATCCCCTGTGGTCCTGCTGCAGTTAGTGGGAAGGAGCCAAACGGGACCTGCTGGCTCAGGGAAACGGTCTCAGAAACAGCTCAGTCCTAACGTGTCCAGGAAGGACAACTCTGGCAGTATCCGAAAGAAAATATCAATTATCCTATCTTCTTTAAGAAAGTAGCTGTTTTGTAGGAGGCTGGAACCACACAGTAAAAGGTAATATAAAGACAGCCAATAAATAGATCCAAAAGTTATAAATTAGACAAGGAAAGAATAGCCTCATGTTAATTATATTCTCTAGCAGAATTTGTCAGGGCATAACCAGTGGATTGCATAACCAGTGAATCAACGAGAGAGTTGTTGCTTCGCCTGCCAGTTGTGTCTCCTATTGCAGGCTGTTACAGCAGAGGAGCGCTTGTTCTTGCCCCCCAGTAGCGTAAGGCAGGAGAAACACAACCATGAACCAGGAAGAAAAGTCAGCATATAAACAGGGGTAAAAGACTCCCTCTCAGGCCAGGCATGCATGGCTTTTGCTGCAACTTCTGACCTCCTTTGCAGTGGGCCAGGCTCTGTGGGATTCAGGTTATCCACTTACATCCATCACCTTGGCTCTTAAAGCCCTTCCAAAACTGCATTCAGTGAAGTCACCAGTGTCTCTTAAAGGTGCTTCTCTCTCTTTTCTTCTCCTTTATTATTTTTAGTTCAGAGGAACTGAAGGGGGGGGAATATTTCTTTCAAAATATGGTAAACAGGAAGGGAAATGGGCAGAGCAGCCCATCCTCAAACTGGTCGGTGGAGTGAGAAGGTCCCACGCAGCAGAGCTAACCTCAGCTCAGCAGAGCTGTGGAAAGAAACAGGGAAGGGCACAGTGCAAACAATAGCTCATAACTTATTAATCCAACATATCTCACTACCCTTGCTATGTTCCTAGGTAAAAGCAATTAATGATTATTGTGTTGTAAGAATCATTTGAGAGACCTTAAGATCCTATGGCCAGCTCTGAAAGGGGAAATGCGAGAGTTCAGGCTCTTACAGGTTCCTGCTTCCAGATATTCACACACATGCAGCTCTCTGGACTCACACTCTTACAACAGCACTTTTGTTGGAATTAGTTTTGCAAAGCAAAGCACAAAAGCCCCAGGCAAGCAAGAAATACTGTTTGAAACCTAGAGAGCAAGTTAACAGGAACAAATAATGAAAAACCCTTATGATTTTTACAGCCAATCTAATTATTTCAGAGTGTTCAATTTATGACTTCTGGCTGCTTGGGTTGGTCAAACAGCAGTACCATCCTTAATGTCTTCAGCAGGAGGAAAAATAATCCAGTCACCAGTTTGCTGAACAGTTTTTCAAAGGCCAGTTGAAGTCTGAGGTGAAAATCTCCCAAGCAGATCAAAGTACAGACAGCTGCACTCCTAATTTTAATAATGTTCCACTGTTCACTTGACTATGTGCATTTTATTTCAAACCAGACGTTGATTTCGCTCACAAATATGCCGCAGGGTATTTTCCTTGCACTCATTGACTCCTAATTCTGAAGCTTACAGTCATTTTGCACTTGGTTATATAACCTCAAGTGTCCAGAAGAGGGGAAAAAAATAATAAAATCTGGAAAACGTTGAGGATCCTCCAAGGAACATGAAAAGAAACTCTACCTTCAGGTGCTCTTCTGCCAGAGCACGCAGAGAGAAGCTGCAGGTCTGAACTAATCTTTTCCTACCCCAAAATGCAGGACGCTAAATGACATTAACAGACTGGAAATTTACCACAATCTCCATGGAATTCACCAAAAGTCTACAAGAATTGAAGAATTAACTGATCTTAAGCACACACCTCCATGCCTATTTGTTCATTGCTTTTTCTGATGAAGTAACAGAACTCTTTCGTAGTAAAGCCTGCCAGCAATGTAGGTACACAACCAAGCCCAGGTTTCTGTCCATCGGAACCAGCCGGGTGTCGCTCCCGCTGCTGCGCTGTTTGTGCCGGAGGTGTGGGAGCGGGAGCCGGGATGTGCTTGTGTCCTCTTGGAAGTGGACATGGTTAAACCTACCCACCCCTGCCAGGTATGCCAGGACAGGCATGTGCAAAGAGCTGTACTGACAATAACATATTATTTTCCTGGGGAAGATGACTTGCAGGACAGCTGCAAGACTCCACAAGCTGAAGCTTGGATGCTACTGCCTGAAGCTTAGATTGATTCCCATGCGGACGTGAATATGCCTCTCCAGTCATTTTCAAATAATCCTCCTCGGTAATGTCTTTCTCCCATTCTTGATTTATTTCAGAGTCAACGTGCCTTCTCATGCAAGGAATTTCACCTAGGTAGCAGGACAGCAAGGGCAATTTAGGAGATTTTGTGGCAGAATATTTGAAAAACACAGTGAAGTGAGAGTGGAAATACGCAAATAGAAATATCACCCTGCTTAACATCTCTTACTTGGAGGCATAGAAATGCAACTCCTCTGCTTTTTCAAATCATTCCCAGAATTTATGTCATGTGAGAACAGAGTTACACTTGCAGGTCCTTCTTCTGTTCCATTTCCAAGAGCTTTAACTAAAATCCATCACAGGGAAGCTGAGAAATCCTACCCCGTGACCAAAGCCTGCGCAGATCACAGGAGCCTTCCCTTCAGCTACCAAGCTGACCATGCACTTGGGAGGATCAGGGGACAGATTTTCTGTTCCCGACTCCTCTATCACACTATATGCTGCTGGGACAATTCTCAGGGCCTGTAGACTAAATCATTTGATAATTGCAGCAGTCCAGCGGGTACAAAATATTTTCTGCCTCCCTAACTGCTTCCTTTTTGCTGCTTTGCTTCCAGGGCCCCTCTGCAGCATCTTGGTGAAGCAATTTGGCTGCAGGTTTGCTGTGATGCTGGGAGGCCTGCTGAGCGGCGTGGGCATGGTGTCCAGCTCCTTCTGCAGGTCCATCAGCCAGCTTTACATAACAGCCGGCCTCATCACTGGTGAGTAGCAAAGAACAGCAGGAAAACCCAGCTGCAGTGCTTGACTTTGGAGACGGGAAATGGTGAGAGCCCTGACTAAGTGCTCACGTTTTTCCATTCGTCTGTGAAACAGGATAAATCAAAAGCCCCACAGCGCAGCAGGAATCGTATAGCAGCTAGAATTGCCCTTCACACCCCCTTAACACGCACCTCATCCAGCCAAGCTCACTGGAAAGGGCTTCTCTCTGGAAAAAGCTACAGGTCTCCAGAGGGCGAAATGGAGAGCAAAGATGTCTGGTTTTTTAGTAGCTTCTCAGCCTTTTGTCTTTGAAGGGAGGGGGTTTGGTTTTTTTTTCAGTCTTGGAATGTAATGTGTTGGGACGTCCTTCCCAAGTTCCCTGGGTTTGTATTTCACCACTCCCACTCTGAGGAAATGTGGAGATCTCTTTTTCTAACAAAAGAACGTGTTGGTTTTGAACAGAAGTAACCGATGGGAACTTTTCCTTTCAAAATATTTCTCCTGTGTGACTGTTGCTCAACTCTTGCTCTTTGCTAACACAGAGAAATCAATTCCTTGGGCCAGGTTACATTGGGGCCACTCCTGTTGGATCCTGCAAGTTAAGCTGTCTCCACTGCATAGAAGGAAAAGCAATAGGTAACTCCCTGAGCCCTGATGGAAGTGTCAGAAAAGCAGCACTGCTTGTTGCATGCAGTATAAACCCAAATAAACCGTTCATTAACAATTCCATAACACTTTTAGGAATGGCAGCATGCCCCAGACAAACATCAGCTTAGATCAGTGTATTCAGTGCACCCAAGAACACCAATAATTTAATTTATACATAACACCTTTCTTCATCCTTTGTGTGGGGTTTCTGAGTATTAATCGCTGGAGGCTGTGCAGCCTGGAAAGCGAGGAAATGCTTCAGGTGCAGTGATCTGTGGGTACACCCTGGATTTGGGCTCTTTTCACCCTTTAAGACAACGCAGAGGCATCATGTGCTGTCATTTTCTCTTTTATTCTTACCTTTAGGTCTGGGATTGTGTTTCAGCTTCCAGGCAGGAGTGACTGTGCTGGGCTACTACTTTGTACGGTGGCGAACGCTGGCCAATGCCATGGCATCCACTGGCGTCTCTCTCGGTTTCACGCTGTGGCCGCTGCTTTCTCAATACTTGCTGGATGAGATGGGCTGGAGAAACACTTTTCTTATCTTTGGAGGAATACTGTTGAACTGTTGTGTTTGTGGAGCCATCATGAGACCAGTTCAGCCTGCATCAGAGTCACCACTACAGTCACCCAAGCCTGGAGAGGAGACAGGGAGAAGAGCAGAAGAGGCACAGCTGTCCAACGGAGCATCTTCTCCCCGCCCCGAGCTCCAGAAGCAAACCAGAAGGACTGCATGCTTCCAGATGCTGCAGAAGCACCTGGCTTTTGACATCTTCTGTCAAAACAAAGGGTACCAGATTTACACGGTTGGAGTGACCTGGATGATGATGGGTTTTGTATTACCCCACATCTACCTTGTGCCTTATGCCATCCAGAATGGGGTGGAGGAACGCAGGGCAGCCCTCCTCATCTCCGTTATCGGGTTCATCAACATCTTCGTACGCCCTTTCACAGGGCTGGTCTCAGGACACAGAATCTTCACACGGAGACGCATCTACCTGTTCAGCCTGGCTGTGCTCCTCTACGGGCTGAGCAATTTCATTTGTGTCATTTCAGCTGAGTTCACCATGCTCATCGTCTACTGCATCATCCTCAGCATAGCCATGAGTGGCATCGGGGCACTCACCTTCCAGGTGCTAATGGATGTGGTGGAGATGGACAGGTTCTCAAGTGCTCTAGGGCTCTTCACCATCCTGGAGAGTATCACTCTCCTCATTGGACCCCCTCTCACAGGTGAGAGAAGTTATTAAAGCAGGCTGGGGACAAATCGGTTGTTTAGACACTGATGACAAATATTTGGCAGCATGGAGAAACGAGGGAGTTTCCCAATGCATGCAGGAAGGGGAGTTATGCAAAGGGAGCAGTACAAAAGGGAGAGTCAGAAAGGAACCATCAGCCCCTTCTCACAGCTGAAGGAAGGTCATTTCACAGCAACAGCAGTGAAAACATTACCCACTCAGTAGGCAGCTTTCATAGGCATGGGAGTGAGGAGAGCTTCTTGCCAGTGAGAGGCAAGCCACAGAGAGGAATTACTGTGGTAGGATCTTGCTGTCTGTGAACTATTTCACTGCTTTGCTAGTTTCCATTGTTTTATCTATGAAGTCTCAAGGAATTACTAACATCCCATTAAACAAATTAACTGTGATCAGAATTATCACCAGCTCTACATTATTCAAGAGCCTTACAGTAAAAGCATCTGCTCACTCTTCTTTCCAAGTTCTAGAGTGTATTAATTTTTCTCTGGAGACAAGAAAGGAGCTAGTTATGACCCCCAATCCAATAAATTATTCACAGATTTCACAGCTCACTCCAAATGCCACGAAGTGACCTGTCCAAGACGCACCTGCTCCTGCAGTACAGCAGCAAATTCCAAAGACTAACAAACAAGAAACGTGACCCTCAGCATGAACCCTCAATTCAGGCTTTAGTTCTCTAGACAATGAATTGTGTGCCATTCAGCTGGAAAATAACATCTGTTCTAAGAATTACATGGTAACATGCACCATATTTCAGGGTATTCCCTGGCATTGGTGTGTCAGGCACTTCTCTCAAAGTGCAAAAACGGTCTTTTCTTGGACGTCTCCGATAGGAGTGGCAGACAGGCAAAAGGAAGTACAGTAAAAGCAGCTGCATTTCTATTTGTAGTTCTAAAATCTGATAAAGTGCACTATGAAAAGAATCATCACCAGTCTTTACTGAAGAATACATGCAAACAAACATCATTACAGTATTTCCATATAAATAAGCAGCTTATAGAGAAGGTGTCATATATTTGACCTGAATATCACCTTTCCATCTCTAACATTAGCATTAAACTACTCATTTGATATATCATGCTTCTAAGTGTTTTATATTGAGGTCCTTAATGTTAGTCATAATGCTTGCTGTGCTGTTGAATTTTCCTCTCCCCGATTACACACCGTGAGAGATAACTTTTCAGTTTAGAACCCTAACATGTTGGTTTTTGAGAGATTTCTCCATTTATTTGCTCTGTTTTCTGACCTGGGATGTAACAGGCTCACTCATTCCAAACTCCAGGGGTCCTCTGCTGAGCAAACAAAATGAATCAGCAGGTTGGGGAAAAGTCACAATTTCCTTTTTTTCCTGAATTTTCTGCGTACTGAGAAATATTTTGTACAAGAAGCAGAAATATCACCTGAGCGGTGACTACAAAAAAACAAACAACTCCTAGAAACCAGAGTAGAGAACTTAACTCATCCGTGAATGGTTATGTTTTGTATGTGGCAGTCTGCGGAATGACTTTGATTTAACATTTATGAAAATGTCACCCAGTTGCCTTTAGTATGCATCTTCTCTTTGACTAAGCCGTGCCTTCTATTTCAGGTCTCCTGGTGGACATAACTAGTGACTTCCACTATGTCTTCTACACCTCCAGTTTCTTCCTGCTATCAGCTGCCTTATTCATAGCGCTCAGCTTCTGCGCTCTGCAAAAAAAAACCAAATTGGAAAAGACTTCAAAAGTACCTTTGGATAATCGCTGCAGACATCTATACCACGAAACATCAACTGAACCACAGTCTGAAAGTCAATCCCCTCCAGCAGTCGTGTACATCACAAGCATATGAAAAGAAGAAAAAAAAGAGGAACGCAAACAATTACGTGGCCTGTACAAAGCTACACAAGGGTCAGCACTGACAGCAGATGAGAAAACAAGCATCTGCTTTCCGCAACTGTCATTATCCTTCTGCCCTGCAGTTCCACTCCGTGGGGCTGCATCAGACTCCACGTGAGCAACCCCGACCTCAGGCTGAGCCCAGAACTCAGCGCCAGCCAAAGAGCTGCAGGACAAAGAGAACTGCACTTTCCTAAAGCAAACCATGGGATAACAGCCATGGTAACCAGCGCTGAGAGACAAAAGCTGGGTCAGTTCAATTGGTTTAAGTCAGTGCCTTTAAGAAGTCACTGGAATTTCACATACACATTTCAGATGGTAGCACTGGACAATCCATATTAATGACTATGCACAATGGTAGTTCTTTCAAAAAGAAGTATTATTGCCTCGTCTAGATGTGCAGTCTTGGTGCAGACTTATATGAAGTTTCCTGGTTGCTTCCCATGCTGGGGGTGGCAAGACAAACAAACGCTTTCCACCGGGAAGCGTGTTATTATTTTCCACATCTCTAAATACTAAATGGCAGCAGCAGCATGGGTTGCAGAACTAAGCCAACTCTCCAGTAAGAGCAAATACCTTCTCCTGTGAGGTATATATATATGAGTTCTTCATGCCAAGGGTGGTTTCAAAGCCTCAAAGGTTCAACTCCATCAAAAAGAAAAAAACCCAAACCTTAGAATGCCTCCTTTGTATAACTAGTAATATCTCAAGTGCTTCTTGATATACCACAAAATAGAATTCATGGCTTGTGTAATTACACTTCTTTCTAGCATTAACTGGGACCCATTTCGGGGGGAGAGCGCAGAGGAGGTGTTGCTAGACCCAAGAATATAAGCATATGCATCCTTATATAGGGCCAAATTCAAAGCCACTGTAGTTTCCCCTCGTGTAAATTAATTTAGCTCTTTAGTCTTAGACTCTCAGACTTAGTTACACCAGCACTCTCATTATAAAGAATTTTGCACAAGCATGACTTACATGTCTTATAAGCACAAGCACAACTTAGAAATAAATCTGTGGGGAAAACATACTGAGAAGAGTCAGTGTTACTGACTTTCACACCCATATAGCCTTGACCGTAAGTGGCTTTTCTCGCTACGCTCCTGGGAGTTACACTTGTAAGTACAAAGACGAGAGCTGCATCAACCTCCAGCTTCCCTCAGCACCAGCTCGAATTGCAAACTGTTTGTATTCTGTATCATTCCTGATCTGACAGAAGCAGATCCTCACAAAGCACTGAAGGCAACGATTACTTGACATGTTAGAACCATCAGAAAGACAGAAGCATAAAATGGGAGTGAAATGGAAGAAGCAACAACTTTCATCTCAACTGCAGTGCTTATCTTGAGAACTGTTGTATCAAATTCCTAGCTACAAAACCACAGTTTTCATTGGAGCTGTGGGATCCCCAGACAAAACAAACAAACCTACAAACCCTCACACTGGATGAAACCACTGGAAAACTGACTGCAAGGTCTTCAGAGACCATGATGGCTTCACAGCTGGCTTTTATGGTTGAAGAGGATCAGCCCTTCAGAAGGGTTCCTGCTCCCACCACTCAGTAGCATCTGTATTTCAGTACTGCTCTAGGATTACTGAACCAGTAGGCTTTGCATTTCCTGATCAAACATATACTTAAATAAGCTGACTCGTGGGACACATATCTAATCTCTCATCACACGTGTTTATTGACTTGTGTAATGCTTACATGGTCCATAACTACGAAGTAAACAGGGACTGGTGCTTCTCAGCTTACTGAAACGATGACTGCTCTATGCTCCAAGAAAAAAGATGGGGCTTTCTCCCTCTCAAACAAACCAATGAAAAGGGATCAAGTCCCAAACCTCTTCTAGCGATTGCAAATAAAACAGATTGACATTTTTTCTGTGTGTAATTCTTAAATTTTAAATTCTGTTCACTTTTCTACATTGCCTTTCTGTTTTCTTCCAGAAATACGGGGTCACACCATCCCAAATCCTTCAGCTGCTACAAATGTCCTGGGCAAAACAGGCAAGATACGGTGTAAGCTACAACCCATCAAAATTTATCACAAACAAAGGTTAGTTGAAGGAGCAAGAGAATGCACCTCCTGTGTGGAGCCAACTGCTCGATCTGCAATGACTTAGCTCTAGATGGCTCACGAGCAAGCAAATGTACAGGCTAATGCATGCTTGCTAGATACGGGGAGAGAGGGAAGGTAGAATCATAGATTCATTAAAGTTGGAAAAGAACTCTAAGATCATCAAGTCCAACCGTGACTCACCAACTGAAGCTGACACACAGACATCAGCTCTTCCTACGCCATGGCAAAAAAATCTGTTTTGACTATCTCTTATCTGGGCACAGCAGTGCAAGCTGGTTTAGGAGAGAAAGTTGGGAGAGTGCTTTATAGAACTGCTTTTTTGATACCCCCAGACTCAACACCAGGATCACTGGGACTTATTTGCAGAAGCAGAGAGATGTTTCTAGGAAGAAAAACAACGAATTCACCAATCTATTATTTTAATTTTTCCCAACTTGTTGACTAAAAACTTTTTAGCAGCCTTAAGGAATTTAAGCTGCCTGAAAGCAGGGTTGTCTCCCCTGGTTGCTTTAGAACCTTTAGAAGGAATCCACAACCCACACGGAAAAAAAATCTTGGAGAGAGAAGAGGTAACATTTTAGGCTGTGTTTCCACAAATGAATAAGTCATCTGAGCTCACATAATAGACAAAAATACCCCCCTCCTTTCCCGCTCCACAGCTCTCCTCTCCTACCTCTCTTTTCAACCCTAACTCCAAGCTGCCCTGAGCAGGAGCTTTGTAAGATGCAATTGAAGGGACGATGCACACTGAGCACGCCACAGTATGACAAATATTCCCCCTCAGAGCCATCATACAGGAGCAGTAACACTCAGTGCTTAAGAATCTTCAGGCCCAGAAGAAAAATAAAGCAATAAAAGTTCCTTTCGTTAGTTTAAGGTCATCCCATTACGCAAGGCAACCACTGCTTAATTACCCCCACCCCCATGCCCTGATGCAGTTTTTTGAACACCTGCAGGCAGTAAAATAAGACTGGCTTTAATTATGGACAAAAACTAACACCTCAACCTCTGAGGTGTTACAAACCTCCGAGAACCAGCAGAGCAAGAACAACTGACCAGAAATAAATGTCCCTCGCTCCCCTAGTCCCCCCTTACCCCTTCCTGCTCCCTTTATCATTTAAAGTATCATTAACCTTGCAAGGTAAGCATTTTTGCAGCAAGCACCTTTCTTAACTGCAATGAAATATTCACCAGGAAGTTCACAGTGAAATACTGCAAGATCATGATCCTTAAAAGCCTTAGATACTCTGCCAGTGTAACTCTTGGAAAAGTTTAATTAAAAAAAACCCACAAAACAACAAAGAAGGGTCACAGTGAACTGGCACATTCGCAGAATCACAGAATCACTTAAATGAGGAGCTTGACATGCTGTTTGCAGGTCTGGCTAGTAACTGCAAGAAAAGAAACGAACACTAGAGATGAAAAGTCACTGAATTCTAACTCTGGTGTGCTATCAATGTCACTAGACTAGCCCCTGAAGCTGTGACTGCCCCAGCTATACCAGCCCATTCTATGCTAACTATTGTGGCAAACAGCAAGTGCTTGGGGCATTCAGACAATTGGACAACGTGGCCAATACTGGGTGAGTAAACAGCCTGAGCAAGAGGGCTACATAGCCCAGGCAGCTCTGCCTACTGCCAAGTCATCTTTTGGGATGATCAGGACGAACTCCCTGCAGCCAGCCAGCACAAAGACAGCAAGCACACAGCTGGTAACAGAGCAGGTTGTGTAAGCAGTACTAGCATGGTCTGCAACTCCTGTGGAAAATCTCTGAGGACTACAAAACTAGGGGATGTTATAAAAATCTCCTCCAGGCGATCGCTCCAACACAGCAAATTAGATGTAAAATGTTTCTCACATCTCTTAACCAGCTTTGATTAAACTCAATGCAAAGCAAAGGCCAGAAGCAGCACAGCTCGCAGTTCCCAGCAAGACAAGGACAGATGTTCCTCTCCTCCTGGTTACTTCTTCCCACGCACTGAATAGCGTGACCTGGAGCTGCATCACCTGAAACTCCGCCAGCACAGACGCCAGCCTTTTCTGAACATGGCTGTCTGTGGAACCACCCCAGGGGACAAAGTTCCTACTGCTTCTGTGCATGCAAAGTTATACTGACTGACCACAGATGTAGTACTTACAAACAGGAGTTGTTGCATTTTTCCTCTTTAAATACTGTTTTTCACCCCTTATCAGCCAGTCCCAATACCCTCAATCTTTGTTTGACTAGCTCCTCTGTGTTTGCTTTCTCTTCTCCTGCTTTCTCACCTTATTCATTCACTTTCCGTGTAATGACAGATGTGGCTTTAAAGTATGTCTACACTTACCACTTGCAAAGCCATACATTACAAGAGGTTTATTAGTACACTAGTGAAACATTCTAATACAGAGGTAGTCTGTAGCACCTTTGCTGATCATTTCCATACATATATATATATACACACATATACAAACATACACACAGGTGTGCATATGTATGCACACACACACACATATCAACTTCAGCTGATAACTATGGTAAGAGTTGAAGGTGCTAGCACAGGCCTGGCTTCAACTTTTATACCAAATAGAAATAAATACCTTCACTTTCACATTCTCTGTCTTCCCACACAAGGTTTTTTTTACAAGATTTAGCATTACTGCATTCAGTGTAGCTTCTTTGCTCATCCTTCCATTTAGTGTGGTCATGTGCACATTTTTTACTACACCCCACTGTGTGGTAGGAGAGACTATCAGCCCAACACACTTGTCACTGATGCCACATATTTGGTGGATCAATTTGCATTATACAAAAATCAACTGCATTTGAGATGATAAAAAGGCTACATCTGCTCCCAGCCTGTTTCCTACCTTATCTACAGAAGAACTTCCATGCATTTATTGGATTCAATAAAAGCAATACTTATTTCTGCAGAGTCCACCCCCCAATTCATGAGGTCTATGTACCTTTACCTTATATATTTACACAACATGAACCACAATTGAATCCACTTGCAGCGCTTACAATCGCAGTGGTTTTGTCGGAACTGTGCTAGTTCAGAACCATGTCATTGCTCTGCTTTCTGCTTAGACCAGGGAACTGTACAACCAGGGGGGAATTACCTGCTGCTGGTTTAATTCACTCCTTCTTGGCTTCATATTTTCCTCAGGTGGTTTATCTTACCGTGCATGTATTATGCCCTCTTTTCACCTTTCCCCTCAGCTTCTAATCCTCTTGCCTTTCTACAAAAGCCAAAAAATCTCCCTTGTCCCTCAGCCCATGAGTTGCAATCCCATATCAAAACTGAAAGTAACCAAAGCCTTTATTCCCTCCAGCACCTCTCCCTGCCCTCGCCCCCCCTCCTGCCCCAGCCACCACTTTGCCACTGGCGTGTCCCGTGCGTCACCGCAGTGAGCACCCACCACCCGGAGAGACGCTGCAGCCGAGTGAGCACCATGGTCCAGAGCAGGCTCAGCCCTGCGTCGAGCCCCTCGGCCGGGAAGCGGGCGGCAGAGCCGTGGGCTGGGTGGCAGATCCACGGCCTCGGGATTTATCGATGCCGAGCAGCACCACGACGAGCTCTGGAGAACCTGCAAGCACAGTGGTATTAAAATAGAGCAGGAAATAAAACACATACACGTGACACTTTTTTGACTAAGGAACTAGTAGGTGAGGAAAGGTTCGCTCCTTTCCAGAGCGAAGTGTTGAAGAAGCGTCAAAGCTCTGCCACACGCAGGGCCGCACGCTCGTTCGGTGACCGTCACAGGCTACACGGGCCGCGGGGACGGA
>Ga0065711_1041548_pt1 | contig 16065 bp, 11 predicted proteins | sample Hoacrofraction12_FD_59098 | JGI IMG/M metagenome (GOLD analysis project Ga0065711, IMG submission 59098) | Hoatzin crop microbial communities from Cojedes, Venezuela - Epithelial fraction 12 v2 (version 2) | ecosystem: Host-associated > Birds > Digestive system > Esophagus > Crop | place...
TCAATGGTGGCCTTCTTAGAGAACTGTCTAGCTGAAGCAACACAGAAACCACATGCTGCTGAAATCACGCAGTAGTTTCATGAAGGCAGGAGTGAATACTGAATATACAACTAAGTGCAATTTCATTAGTGTTTGACCAAGACTAGGTCAAACTAGTCTTCACTAGGGAAGTCAGCTCTTCTGTAGATTCTAGTCTTTACAAAGCTTACATTCATATGCTGCAAAACAACAGAAAATGTAACGACCACTTAGGAAAAAAAGAGCTAATTTGAAGCTGTTCTGGCCATTTTCACTATTCTACTGTGCAAACTTGTCATCTCACTGAAACAGAAAGATTTGAATAAAGGTTCATGTAATTATTTAAACATATATATTATTTCCTCTGTGGTTTTCAGTCTTAGCTCAACATGCAACTCTATAACTATTAAATAAGCAGTCAATACTATTTCATTTAATGAAAAAATAACTTAAATTGCACCTTATTAAAAACTCGGCTACTTGTTTCCCCAAAAATACCTCCAATGCTGCACAGAATTAGCAGAGTCCCGATCAGAATTACTTTTTCTCTAAAATAATACTAGAAACTATGTATTACAAAACAATACTCACACATAACAAATATTTAGATCAGAAAAGATTATTCAGCTCAAATTAACACATTTCTATGAATCAAAGCAAAATTTATCCTCACTTTCGTTCCTGTTACAGAATTATCACCTCAATAGCCAACAAAAAGAAAGATCTAATGAGGTATTTCAGTATCTTCCAAAGAAGTATTTTCAGCTCTGTTTTTCTTTCAAGTGTTTGAAAGGAAAAGAGTAATGAATTGCTCCTGTGCAGTCTTTTTTATTATTGTGTTCTAACAACATGAGAGTTATATCGAGTCTTTATTTTTCACATACTTCAAAATATTTTTTTTTATTTCACTGCAACAACAGCAAAGGAAACCTCTGACCAGAAAGGACAGTTATTTAACAGCAACAGAGAAGTTCTGCTTTGAGCCATAACTTTCCCTGCTTCTACTCATGGGTCATGGGCTGACAGGGCTAAGACTTACTTGGTAGCTAAGAGATGTCCAAGAGCTCTGCACTCTAAGATCCAGGAAATAATCCAACATCCCTTGGGAATAAGTTTCCATGAGAGACAAGGATCTCGACTTCCACCAAAACCCAGGTCATTCAGCTGTATCTTGGTGAGTCTCCTGGACTATTTCTGCCTATTAGGATGAACATCCACTACTGGAGACAAGCAAGCACCCTCTAACCCTGAAAGTATCCAGATACATCATGGGGACCATGGATTTGAGATGGGGAAGATGAATCTGTTACAGTCCAGCAAGAACAAGCCAGAAACTTGAAGAAAGGACTGGGACATTTTGCTGGTCATTCACCCCCAGAGAGAGTATGCCCCGGATCTAAAATTGTTTCAAACAGGACAGTGAAATCATAATCACCTCTTTCACAATCTGTGTGAGAATATTTTGAAGAAAATTAATTAGAGGCACATCCAACGGATCAAGAATGTATATTGCAGGCAGGCTACAGAGATGTGAAGTCTGTGCTTTTTTTGTTTGTTCTGGAACTAAAAGATCAGCCTTGAGCAACCACAACCTGCACATTTTTGAGGATATCCTCCAAGCTCTCCTTGTTGTCACAAGTGTTCCAAATCATCTGAGCACATCATCTTGTGGCACTCAAACAGATGAACCAGAAAGGAATGGCCTTTCTGAAAGACCAAATGCTTTCTAAGAGAACAGTCAAGTCTCTGAACATCCTTGTTAATGGGTGATCATCACAGTGATACTGGGGCAAGTAAGGCTTCTGCAAACACACTATCAACAGCTGCTGAAAAGCATTTTACAAAGAGCTTGTGAGCTCGCCTGGGTGAGTGAGCTGTCACCTATCTGCCAATCATCAGGAAAGGGACAGAAAGCCATGTCTCCCATCACATGGACGGTGTGACTGCTGACAATAAATTTGGTGAATTTATTCTGTAGCTTTGTGTCTCTAAGTGACACATGCATGAACAGTAGCCGTGAGACACTCACAGTCAAAGATCGTTCTTGGGCAAGAAATGAGCTGCAATGTACAGACAGGAATTTGACAGGTTAGGAAACACAGACTGGCTGAACTCCTTGCGTAGAGAAACCTGCTCAGTAACATCAAAACTCTCCACATGAATGTGAAAACAAAGGCACTCAGACCTCCTATTTTAGAGATAAGTATTCTTATCTTGTATTCATTTTAGATATTTGGAATAGTTTCTGTAAAATCCTCTTCCCTTGAAATAAGAGGGCATTATTAAAGCCTGATGGATTAGAAGACCCAGAAAAGGCTCATCTGCAGATGTCTTGTGAAAATGAATTCCTGAAAAGCAACAGGAAAAAAGGTTGCAGGGATGGCAGGAAGCCAACAAAAAGCTAGGAGCTGCTGGCGATGGTGTCACAGAGACAGGCATTTTAAATTGTAATTCCAGACCAGAAGAAATGTGTGTAATCTATCACCAAAGCTGTGGAGAAAATGGATGGGTCAGATTGGAAGGGAAATAGGTCACTCCTTTCCAAAATCATCAAAAATTGTTTTGAAAGTAGAGATTAAGATACTAGCTATTGAATATAGGTCCACCTGTGGTGGCTGCGCCAATGACAATACCCTGAGGAGTCAATCTTTATCATGGTTTGCAAGGAAGCCGTGGGAGCAGGGAGTCATTCAAAGGCATCTGCAGCTCATTCTGCTGCATATCTGTGACCTTGTTTCAGACTCCAAAAGCATGGGATCAACCTATACTTGAAGAAATATCCTTAGATACTCACTGAAATTCAAAAGATCACTTGCCTTAGTGACAAAAAAAAGATCCTGTTTCCAGAGTTTGGTATACAGGTAATGTCAGAAAAACAGGAAGCTTCTGTTCATATGTTCCCCTCTCCAAGAGCTGATCCTTGGAAACAGGTCACTAAAAGATCAGAATCTGGGATGGAGATTTTGAGGATACGCTAATGTCACATTATCTTAAAAATTCTTATAAAAGCACTTCAGGCATTAGTCTTGGGAAAGATGTAAATTTGACGTGTAAGAAAGCCCTAATATCATCCAAATGAACAAGCTGAACAGTAGAAATTATAGCCTTACACTTCTGTTTTTCAGTATCTGTCTCCGAATCAGAAGATCTTAAGGCATGTTTATTGTGCAGGGATGCAGAAGGCTAGAAAAGCATATTTCAGAATAAAAACGGTGTAGAAATACTTGCAAATTAAATGCCTCTTTTTACTTTCATCAGAGCTTTCCTTTTAAAAAAGAATCAATAAAGCTTCACAAGAATAAACTGTGTGCTGTTGTTCTTCCTGCATCAACATCAGTGCCAACTAAATTCTGAACCCTAATACTGTTTCCTATTAGCTACTAACCAGAACAAACACTGTGATTTTCTGAGATCCCAGGCTGAGACTTGCCGTAACAGCAGTTAGAAAAAATGTTCTTGTTTTGACTTGTCTGCTGAGTAAACTTAACATCGAAGCTACATGGTGGAAAATAAATACATAATGCCAAGATGTTAATTTTACAGAAACACTTAACTTTTGTGACCACAATTAACACTTGGGGGAAAAAAAGCCACTGACAGGTCTGCCTGGCTCCTGCCTCTGCGCTGCTTCTCAGGCTCCCTTCCCAAGTGGCAGCTCAGCTCCTGCAGAAGCCAGGCTGCCGCTGACCCCAGGGGCTGCCTTCAAAGCAGCACCTGGGGAGGAAGAGGGGAGCAGGATGACAGGGAGTTAAATACAGCTATAAAATGACACTGACTCCCAGCTAGGATCCAAAACAGAAGTTTACGGGCAAACACCTGCTGAGAACAGCTCACCCTCTCCTCCTCCCTCTCCCACCCACAAGCTCGGGGGACCCCTCTAGGAGGAGGGCAGCAGGACCAGGCTCCCAGCACACCGACCATTTTGCAGGAGCAGCATCCTACCTGCTCAAGCAGACAGTAAGGCAGAATTGGCCCTAAATTTACAATGCTACAAGGCCTTCATTTTTTATAAAATAACCAGAAAACCAAGCTATCTTAAGGTGCATTTTGGGAATACAGATGGGACTCCTGAGGGAAACCAAAGTCTTGCCCTCTACCAGATGCATATACATGACTAAGTGTTTTGTAAATACAAGGGGGTTACTATGATTTATTTGTCATGTATTAACTAATACAGGTTGAAATTATTCTTTTCGCCTCAACAAGGACAAGCCTTACTTTGCTTTAAATTCAGCCAATTCCTCCTTTGTTTATGTTAAAGCAGAACAAGCGGCCCTTAAGATAAATCAGAATGTTCACACAACAGCTAGTTTAACTAAATCAAATTAGAAGTACACCTCTATTTTAAAACTACATAGTGTTTTTGCACAGAGCAGTTCTAAGCTGTAAAACACCAAGCGGTGTCCTATTCTCTAAGTTTTTCCTCGTCACTACAGCTCAGACCATTAAAGGTGACATAGGAGTTTTAAAATGGTCTGAGATTTTGAAGAACAAAACTGCAACTTCAAAAAATGCCAGCTAACTACTGACCAAACCCAACCTGTTTCAAGGATACAAATGCCTATCAAACCTTAATAACTGAGTAATAAATGCCTTTGAATCAATACATTTGGAACACTAATTCAAAATGATTAAAGAAGCAGATAACATTAAGAATTAAAATGCAGAGCACACAATATGTAAACATCAAACACAAAATATTATTAATTGTTATATACTTCTCACGTATTTGCACTACACACATATTTCAAATGCAAATATTAATTTGGAGAGAAATACCTACTGTATATGCACACACTGAAACAGTTCACTCAGCTATACTGCATCAATGGTTATTGGACAAGTTATAGCATCACAAGCTGCTCATTTACATATTCAGCTATTCTGCCTGGTTTTTCCCTGTGAAGATGTTAAGAAAACAACTGTTTTACAGATCCGTATTAACAGCTCCTCCTCTGAACTACAAAGATACTCATAGTTATGCAAATGCAGTGTATAAAGTATATACCAACAAAAAGACACCAAAAATGTAAAAACACTTCTTTTCTAAATCCTAGGAAAGTGTAATTTTATTGAACTATGGAAGTTAGCACCAAGAATAACAATAATAGTTGACAGAAAAAATTTCCATTTCAGATTCATATAATAATCAGTGAAAATTCAGTCTCTGTTTGAAAAGCTAACATGCAAACATCGTACTCTGTAATTCCCTCCACATGAGGACAGTTTTCAAGTGTAATTCAACATACTTAGCACTCTGCATTGCAGAAAGTAAGTATAATGAGCATAACAATTTAAAGGTTTCTGATTTACAGTCTGTTTTTCTGCATTCTACGGAGAAAACAGTATTTAGAAAAGTTAAGTCAGATAAACAATCTTGATTTTTTTTTTAACAAGGAGCAGTGAAGAAATTCTTAAAATTTTGTCATTCACAGCTGCAAAAGAGTCAATAAACCAGAAGATAAAGAGCAGAAATGTGAAAGTAGTGAAAAAGAAAATACATATGTGGACTAAAAGAAAATAAAAGAAGCCGAAGAAAACAAATTCTTAAAAAGAAGAGAAAAAGAGAAAAAGCCATAGTTTACTAAACAAGCAAAATGACCTACAGAGGAGAAAATATAGACGGGTGACTGTCAGACTTTAAGCCAAACCTGAATGCCCCATAAACTGACACAAGGCAAAAGACACAAAATGAGAATTGAAATTGCATTTGCAGTTCTCTTCCAGTATCAGTGTCTTGAGATGACAGATGCTTACTTCAGACTGCATACTAAAATTATCTTCTACTTCAAATAGTTTGCATTTATGTTTCAGAAGAAACATTTAACCTCCAAGTTTTATTGTTCCTCACTTCAAATTGGTCTTAAGAAAAAAACAGAATGAAACACAATGCTAACACACTCCTTTAAAGGAAAAACTATACCTTTATGCATATTCCAAAGTCCTACTGCTCATGTTGATTCTTTTTTGCATGGTTGCTCTGCAGTGAGTTGAAAACACACAGGAGGTGCACTTTTCACTTAATCTTTCATTTATTTGTTCCCATTCAAGAAGAATTTGACCACCTCTGTTTACAGAAATATTAAAAAATTACAGTGTTTCTGCTACAATGGAGAAGGTCTCCCAGTGGTGTAACATTTGAAAACACTGTTTTGCACCAAAGGACTGACACAGTTCCAGTCCTTGTAGGATGTAATTGCATTAGTGTTTCACTTCAAAACTGCACTGCTGATCTTAAGTCTCCCGTTTGTCTGATGCACTGTGCTTAAGGTTGCGTGATGGATCGGTCTCAGAGTATGCAAAGAGAATACCACTAGGATCACACTAAACCAGGAGATGCACAGTTTTTAAATGTCAACTACTAAGAAACATTCAATCCACAGGACCAGACTAGAAGTGGTCACTAGTAGAATGCCAGAAACATAAATAGCGTGGATGTTAGACCCCCACCACCAACAGGTTTTCTGTGCAGACCTCCTATTGCACTGTCCTGCATGCTCACGTAGACATAGCTGTGAACTACCCTTCTACTCTGCTCTGGAGAGACACCACTTGGAGTCCTGTGTCCAGCTCTGGAGCCCTCAGCACAGGAAAGACACAGGCCTGTTGGAGCAGGGCCAGAGGAGGCCACAGCAACGATCCGAGGGCTGGAGCACCTCTGCTGTGAGGAAAGGCTGAGAGTTGGGGTTGTTCAGCCTGGAGAAGGCTGCAGGGAGACCTCAGAGCAGCTGCCAGTACCTGAAGGGGCAGCGAGAGAGTTGGAGAGGGACTTTGTACAAGGGCATGGAGTGATAGGACAAAGGGCTTTAAACTGAAAGAGGGGAAATTTGGATCAGATACAAGAATGAAACTTTTTACTATGAGGGTGGTGAGGCCCTGGCCCAGGTTGCCCAGAGACGCTGTGGCTGCCGCCTCCCCAGCAGTTTGCAAGGCCAGGTTGGACGGGGTTTTGAGCACCCTGGTCTAGTGGAAGGTGTCCCTGCCCATGGCGGGGGGGGTGGAATGAGATTAGACAGTCTACAAGGTCCCTTCCAACCCAAACGATTCTATTATATGAACTACAACTTAGTGTTCTGTGGGAAGACTTGAGGAGGAGAGTAAAGACATCTCCATGGCAATTCAAGTTTCATCTCGGTCTACTACTCTTATTTTATCAAAAAAGAAACATTCACACCCCCCCCAGACCTCACAGAACACTGTAGAGAATTTCCATATTTTTAACTGGCCTCATGAGACCCAACCTTGAAATATTAATGTGGACGTGCCTGACTTGACAATTCACCTTTTGTATCAGGGAGAGAAGTTTCAGTTCACTGTTTTGTACAACAAAATGTATTCTCTTCCATTGTTCTGTCACTGCTTTTTGTGAGCATCAGAGCTTCTCCATTTTGTTTGTCTTAGTTCTGGCCGAGGCTGCCCTGTGGTCATACTTCTCAGCTGCAGCCTAGTCTTTTCTCCACCAGCCCAACGTCAATGCACAGAAAAAAAAAGAGCCAAGACCTTTTCAACAGAGCGGGTGAAAGAGACTGTTGGTTACAGGTGAAATTTTCAACACACAAAACACTCCCCAGATAAAGCACTTCTTACACTGTGTACTTTTGAATTATTCAGGAATTAGTCTTTCTTGTCTTAGAAGTGGAACTTATTTGTGGGTAAGTGCAAACAGGAGTTTATGCAATACACAGGGGGTAGATGAATTGAAATTCAGCTTACAGTTGCAGAGAAACTAATAACGGGTCACAAACATAGCTCACAATGTTTCTTAAGTAGGAGTTACTGTTTTAAAGTTACTGAGTTCAGTAAAAGGTAGCCTGTCATCAGAAATGAGTAAAATAAATTTGAGGACAATACAAAACCTTTGTGTCTCTCTTTCTCCTTGAAGAAACTGCAGCGATATCTAGGGTTCTGCGTTTTGCCTTGATGCTCTGAATGAAATGACTGAAATTATGCCAGTTCTTAGGATTCGTTATTCCTTTCTCCATTTCCCTTTGCTGGGGTTGGAGTAAGACATGTACAGCTCTGCCGTGTGATACCAAGCAGTCAGACTTACTGCCATTTTATAAGTACAGATTTGTAGGAAGAGGCGCTCTCTTCCTCATAGACAAATTGTAGAAAAGCAGTAAAAAAGAATCCTTGTTCTTTGTATTCCTCTTTCCCTCTTTTTTTTTTACTGTTTATTCATTTCCAACATTGTGACGGTCTTGAGATATTCTTCTACGCTTTCAAATGACAGTAACGTCATAATTTCCAAGAGAGCTACCAGATATTCGACATCCTAGGTAACAGCTACCATCCTGGGGAGGAAGAATAGTGGTGAGAGTTAAGGTCTTTGGTACACCAATCTGTTCTTTGCACACACACCCCATTCCAAAGCAATACGTACAAATAAATGATGTCTCAAAAATGTCTGCTGTTGTATTAAATTCTCTAAAATCCAAAAGTATCACCTCTAAAGAACCAACATGATCAGTATTTCATGCTGCATATGGCACAGCTGGTGAGAGTTTCTGTAGCCAAGATATTCTAATAATCTCTTTTTCTTCCAAAAAACAATGAATTCAAATAGATACAGTCTTTACAGCACTGTTCTGTACCTTCTATCAGCTGGGAAGATTGACCAAAAAATATCCTCTTCTAATCAAACTTAAGAGTTTCTCTTTTTAACCTGATTCTGTAAAGAGTAATTCATTAACACATCCTGATTATTCACAAAGTTCTAGTTCCTTACACATGGTAAGAACAAACAACAAAACAAGAACAAAAAGTCTTTATGGTTCAGCCCCCTTTCCAGCCAGCACCTACCCCAAAGCTCCTTTCCTTGTCTTTTCACAAGGCCACATTCCCAGTACTTGCACTTTCCTGATATTGCTGGTTGTCCCACTCTCTTGCCTTCACTCCCTGTTTCTTCATTTCTTCCACCTTTTCACCAGTCCCACAACACTTCACATTAATAGTAGCCACAGGAAACTCAATACAATTTTGTTTTGGGGTGTGTGTAGTTTTGGGGTGAGAAACGAGGTAACTCATGCTCTGAAGAGAGGTATAAAAGCCAGAAACCACCAAAGTCAACAGTTTAATCCAAACAACGGCAACACTGGATACATGTGTTGGCGTCTTGGGGGGTTTTTTGGTTGGTCATTTTTTCAGGTGCATATCAAAGTGATAACTTACACCCATTGAAAGAAACCAAGTTCAAGAGGAACAGAAAAATGGTCGAGTCTGTTTGCAAAACAGAAGTCAGAGGGCACTAAACAGAAAGCTCCTTTTTCCTATGTTGCTCACCACCGGAAAAGTAAAATATCCAACATCTTCCAGCATTACTGCTTTCAAAACAAGCTAAGAATAAGTTCACTTTGCTCTGCTAATCTAGGCAGGGAAAAATAAAGTAGATTCGAGACTTGGTACAAACCCAAAAATTGTGATCAAACTATATAGTTAGTAAATTGTTTGTCTAAATCTTTCATGTATGATGAAAGATTATTATCATAATTCATTAGCAAATTACAGACTTTGTAATGCAGGCAGTCACAAATTTGGCTTTGTATCAATCATTTTAGACCAGCTGGGTAGAAATTAACACAACTCTGGGATACATAAAATGAAGTGCTCTTTCATTTTTAATTCACTGGAAACTTTGAAGGAAAGAAATGGAAGCTCTTTTAAAAATGTCATTTTTCCCTGATTTTTGTAAATCATTCCATTTCACTGTAGACACAGAGATACAAACACACGCACACACACGCCGAGTGCATGTAATTTAATACCACAGTAACTGCCCAATCAAAATAAATACATATATAAAAAAAAGCAGCGCAGTTTTAAAATCCCTTTCTTTCATTGTTTCTGAGGCAGTTGTACATGTTAGTGATCACCAGAAGAATTATTAAACAAACACAAAAACCTAGCTACTCACAAGATACAATATTGTCAAAATTCCTTTTCTGAGCTTTTTCATTCTACCGAGATGACCTTGTACAAAAATGCTTGTTTTGATTATGTCTACTTTGCCTAAGCTACAAGGCCAGTATAGTGACAGCTGCATCTGGGAGCAACTTAAAACAAATTTTATCTTAGTGGCACCTAATCCACAGACTGGTACAAGCAGCATGGAAAAGTCAGTGTCAAAATTAAACAATGAAGGCTTTTCTAGGAACAGATGCTTTTTGCCTGCAGCTGTAAAAACCTTAAAACAATCCTATACCCCACTGTCTGGTCACGCAACTGTCACAAAGCAAGGCATAAATTTTGCCACTTATTGCAAATGTTTGCCGAGAGCTTCTACAACCCTTTTTAAAAACAGTAACGGGGATTTCTAGAGGGTGATTATGAGGCCATTTTATCCTTTAAATGAGTGCAAGGCTCTTCAATTTATGCCCATGACTCCTGGTACAAAACCAGAAGAGTAACTTCTCAAGTTCATGTTTTACACAAACATAGGAACATAACTGAAAAATCTTATGAAATGCTTTCCCTAAAGAGACAGCACACTGTTTCACTAAGATGTTATGGACCAGACAGAGACAAACATTATTAATTCACATTTGAAATGGCAAGTGAGTATTTTCTTTGCGTAGTAATTACAAAGCAATGTAGCACAGCACTACGATTACACTGCTGCTAAGATACTGTTGACCATTTCAGTGTCATATCTCCACAGCTGCTATGTTAAATATCCTATCCCCTCAAGTCTCAAAAAAATTTCCTCCTTCTGTTAAATGAATGCACTAATAAACTTTAAACCAAAATGTAAACTCCTAGTGAAAAAACTCCTATAACTCAGTGAATACAAGTAAATCATCAGTTCCCAATTAAGTGAGCAATTTACAATGTGGAGAATCTAGTTGCGCTCCATATGAACTGATGGGATTTTTAGATTAGCTTCTGTTGTGTATTTAAAAGTGATAGCACCAACATGATTTAAGTACAACATTTTCAAATATTTTCTCACCAAGCAAACACTCAAAAATTGTGAAGTGTTTCCTTTCTTACTCAAGTTAAAAAAAAAAAAAACTTTTCCAGAACAACAGTTCATTAGCACCTCACTATTTATAAGTATAATTGGGTTGTTTGATGAGAAAACATGAGAGAACACTGTGCCTACAATAATTTGCACAAATACAAATTTCATTGTTTGAAAACAAATCAGCAATTCAACGATTGTTGGGGGTTTTTTTTAAATAAGTGTATATTGTGAAATAATAGAAGTGATCATATTATGGTTAACATATGATAGAAAGGTTAAACCATGCTCTAGCACGCTTTAATTTACAAGCTGTAAATTAACCTTTTTTAATTGCGAAAAATGCTAACTTTAATTTTTCATTTATGAGTCAACTAAATATAATTTATACAGATAGTAGTGCTATGCTATTTAGCTACACAGTACTTTCCCACTGTAAATAGCACAGGAACTAGGGACATAGCTGTCTAATACGTTCATAAAGGTGCTTAGGTTTTCTTGTTGTTTCACGCTAACACCTTTTTAATAGCTAGCATTATGTTAGAAGCCTTGCACAAAAATTCTCCACTGCGAAAGCAAAACATAGCAAATATTCAAAATCAGAATAGCAAGTGATGGTTTTAATTGCATTTTTTTTAAAAAAAATCAGGGTTTTAAATTAGGTCTTGATCCCCAAAATCCTTAGCATCCTTAAATTACATGAGCGAAGCCATTCAATTCAACACGAGTACTTCTAAAATAAGGACAACTCACATGACTGAGCATTTACGGAGCAGAACCTATAACCAAAATTATAACAATGACTCCTCATTACTTTCAAATTCAAATAAATTGATCCTCATCCTTTGAGAGTTTCTCTCAAATCCAACTACGCTTACGGATGGAGTGTAATAAGAGACAGAGAACAAGAGAAAGGAAGAAGGGAGATATAAACATACACACAAAACTACAAGCGCTGACAAATCGAAAGCTAACAGATGTGTGACTTCTAATTAGTTATAATAATCTGTGCTTCGACGCTACTGGAACATGCCTCACCATCCCTTGGAAATCAAACAGCTTCCTTTGGAGTTTTAAACACTCTGAGTGCTTCTAAATTTATTCAGGAAAAAAAACTTGCCTTCAGCAAATTTTAGATATCTACAGTGATAACTTTATGAAAGGAAAATATTAAATTATAATTATCCTAAACAGACACAGTCTTGTGAAACTAACCCTACATTCATATGAAAATACAAAGCATTGACTATAATGAATTTGATTCATCCTTGGACACAAAGCTTTACCACAGTAAACTCAGTCAACTGTTGCTCTTGCTTTTATATTCATAGTACTTAAATAGCGCACTTTAAAACAAAAAAACTCCAATTGGCTTTTCATACATCCACCCTCCCCAAAAATAACGCACTTGAAAAACCCAAATGATATGAAAAGGCTTCAAGGCCTCTTTTCTCCTTTTCACAGCACTTTTTTTTTATTTCTGTTTGCAGTAATCTGCCTTTCACTTTCTCATTGCTACAGAACAAACGAGGAGGCTCAGCACTTTGAAAAGGGGGCTCAATGTGTAATGGGTCCACTAGAATTAATTTAGTTGCACCAAATCCATTGAGCAGTGAGGTTTTTTTCTCTTCTCAAATCATTTTGAGTCGGACGCAGCCCCCAGCCTTTGTAATTCTAGTAAAGCACTTAAAGTGCACAGTAGGTGTTCATCAGGACCATCTGGTCAAAAGCAAAACAAGCTGCTGATTTTGCCTTTGAATAGAATGAAGCAAGTGTGAATTAGTCTCTTCAATTAGCACTATTACAACCTGTCAAGTGCATATTGTAAAACAGGATTATTACAGTATTGGTCACCAGTGCAATTATTTGCTCTCTGCCTTTTCTTGCATATAAAAATGTCCGTGTTTACTAGTTTTCGATAACAGAAGATCATTTCTTTAATGATATGCATGTCGAAACCCACCAAACCCAAGTTACAGGTTATGAAACATATTCTGTCAGGAATATATTAAGCTTCATAATTAATAGAAAAGTAAAAGAGTGCCCTTCCTTTCCCTCTTATTGCTGTTTCTGTTGCATAAAAAAGAAAAAGAATGGTTCTATACCTCTGTCAATACAATCTCCTCAAAACAGATCTCTACAGTCAGATATTAAGATATTTTAAGTGCCTAATAAAGCTATCACTTCTGAATAGGTACATAAAGGGTATTTTCTTTATTTCCCAAGGAACTTCTTTCTCATACAATTCATAACACACGACCATTTACAAAAAGTTTATCAAGGATTTCTTTCAGCAAACACATTTTAGTTTAGCAATGCGCTGGTTTTCTTTAAAAGAAAGGCAAAAAATAACAAATCAAGAAGTTGATTTAGCTTTATAAAAATAGATTTTTCTCTCCTTGTCTAAGAAGTCGAAACGTAGCTTCATAGCTAGTACTCATTTACCACTGTAGAACACTAAGGCTATCACAGTGATAGATGTTTAAATTATGTATACTGGTGTTATGACTCACTGTAAATGGAATATAATTTTTACATGACTGATTTCTTTAAAAAGCAAACAAAATGTTCAAATTTCACAAAAAGAGTATACGTCTCTTGAGTACAATCAGTATAGCAACAACACATTTTACTAGCTTCTCTGATACTTCAAGAATAATTGAACAATCTTGCAGAATGGGCACCTCCTATTAAATACCAAAAAGTGTTAGTTACTGATTTTTATTAGCATAAGAATAGTTTTCAACAAATTTAAAGCAAGTCAAAAAAACTCGAAATATAACACAACTCTTTCTGAAGCTGTTAACTCATGTACCATATTTGGATATGACCATATTGTGACCTCCGGCAAATATATTTTATTGCAATTACTTAGCTACAACATCAAAAAGAACAACATTACTTATATATACATCTCGTGTCCCCATGCCGATGTCTGACCTTTACTGTGGATGATCTCACTCAACAACAATTGTGTTGAAGATATTTTGTACAGATATGAAAAATCACATCTGAAAAAAGTATAAGACCTTCAGCTGGATTATTTTTCTGCATGCTGAAGGTAATTAATCTGCTTACCTGTATAGATATATAATACACTTATTTAGGCCTTTGAAATAAGGTTTCTGTCTGCGTGTTTATAAATGGTGGGTTTGTATCTTGTTTCACATTCATGCACTTATCAAAAAAGTTTTAAAAAATTCAGGACAAAGGACTTCAAATTGTCCTTAGGGTCTGTCAACACAGAATTTATAGTTTATCTCAGCCCAAGCAGTTGCACGCACAAATAGTTCCTCCTCCTGCCTGGAGTGCTATTGGATACATTGCTTTTCATATTCCACCTTAGCCAGCAAGTCTATAGGGAACAAAGAATAAATATATTACCTATCACAGGTGACAGGGATGTTGAGCAGCTTGCCTCCGATTAGGTTATTGGCTAAAGGAACAGAATAAAGAGCAGATGCAGCTATGCGGAGGCAGCCAGTATTTAGAGACCCATCTTCTTTGCATTGTTTGCACAGATTTTATGTTTTACTAGGAATTACAGTGCCCGGTACATGCTTTACCTAGTATTCTCAACTGAAATCTCCAGCAGTTACAAAAAAAAATTACCAATCTACAAGAGGCTTGAGGTTTCTGCATATTTAAGTCACCCACCCTTTAGCAGCCACAGCTTGTATACACTGGATACTTCTGTAATCCTGCACACAGGAATCACAAAAAGGCTTCAAGGTCTGTACCAACAGTAACAGACAAATGCAAACTCCTCATTTTTAACAGAGTTAAACAGTTTGGTAATATTTTTTTTTTTTCTATCTCAATGACTAAAACAACAAAAAGTGCGAAGCATGCTATTGTGACAAGAACTTAAACTCAAAGTTTTTCACAAATTAGTTTGTCTGCATCAGGATGAGAACACAAACTTGCCTGCCGTGAAACATTTAAATATTCTTCCCTTTTAACAGGGCTGTCCTTCATGTCTGTCAAATAATACAGCTACAACTTACAAATATGAAAAGTAGAAATGGCCATTTCTAAATGAGAACAAGTTCGTAAGAATAGACAGAAAACAAATTATGCTGAATGTGGAAATGCCTTGTATTAATTTAGCACATAACTTCTCAAATAAAAATTTTAAAATTCTCTCACTCCAGTTATGGACAGCCTCTATAAATTAACTTAGCAGAATAAAGAGCAAATGTTCAGACAGAAAGCTCCTTTTAGTCTTGTAAGTATTACGAGTTCAATCTGTCAGAATTGTCCTTATTTAACCATATAATACATTAGAAATGTATTGAAATGTATTAATTTACCGTCTCTAAACTGGCACAAAACCTACTAATTTCCACTTTAAAATGCGGATCATGGAAAAAAAGTAATCATGCTATTTCCCAGAACAGTATCTGCCTAGAATTAATTTAATACTGCCATTTTACAAGAACAAACAGATGTCAGAAACCTGTGACACAGATTAATTTGCAAATTAGGCCAACATGTTATCATTAACTTTCCAAGTTAACAACTCCCCTCTACAACTTACAATAAAAACCCAATAACCAGAATTTTTGAGAAGTTCAGTTTAATTTTTTATTTCATTTCTGAAGATTCCCTATAGGCTCATAATCCCATCTCAGTATAATTGAATATAACTTATATTTTTAAAACTGAGAAATTAAATCTTAATACATAAACAGTTGAAGACATAGATAAAGCATGTAAAAAAAAAAAAAGATTTTCAAGTACCATCCAAAATCAAACTATTGAATTAATATGCAAGAAATTGTGGAAGCAGACATGAGCACTAGGGCTTCAGGCTTTTCAGAGAATTTTCTATCAGATTGTTTTCCCACTAAACAGCAAGATTTCTTTGAAATAATAGTTCATCCAAATATCATTTACTATTAAACATGCATTCTAAACAATAAAAAAAAAAGACAGCAAAGAATTAAAGCAACAATGATTTAGGAAAGCACAGCTGAGAGCTCACTGGATTTTGCATTAAATCCATTGCAAAATATTTCTGACAGTTCTGAAAGGGTGAAGGAGTTGGGGTTTTGGTGTGGTGGGGTTCAATTTGGGGCTTTTTT